>Ga0209571_1000063_pt1 | contig 271408 bp, 258 predicted proteins | sample EBPBio102011_DNA_FD_185866 | JGI IMG/M metagenome (GOLD analysis project Ga0209571, IMG submission 185866) | Wastewater treatment Type I Accumulibacter community from EBPR Bioreactor in Madison, WI, USA - Reactor 1_1/10/2011_ DNA (SPAdes)... | ecosystem: Engineered > Bioreactor > EBPR >... | reverse complement strand
AGGAACGACCGAAGAAAGTGCTGGGCGGGCTGACACCGGCCGCTTATGCCAAACAGCTGGCGGCCAAAGCCGCTACGATGAAACCCGGACTCTAAAGAGGCCCGCTACTGAAGGCGGGGGGACGTCGGTCCGACACTGAAGGAAAGTGACGGAGCAATCTATATGCTTCTGTTCGAATCTCTCTGGGTACATGTTGGTTGGCGGAAAGATCCCGAAGGAATGCACCGGCTTGGATGAGGTTTCTTGTGCGTTCCACTGGCATAGTCATAGCTGAGCGCTCCGCTCTCCTATTCGCAGCACCTAGCGTTGAGTCAGTCGCGAAGCCGCTGCGAGTTGAACTCGATGAATCTATGCATCTCTCCACGCATCGTGGCGGCATCAGTGGGTAGTGAAATTCCCAACTGGCGGCATAGTGTTCGAGCGAAAGCTTGCTGGGCTTTGGTAGGTGGCTTGAACTTCCAATCGATCACTTCCGGAAGTCCTCGACTTATCTCCTCCGCAAGGCGCTTGCAGAAGTTCTCGTGTTCCCAGCCGTCTTTCACTGCCGACAAGTAGCGGGACACCGCGTCGAGAGAGTCGGGTGCTATGGAGAGCTCTAGAGTGAGGTCCAGATCCGGCGCGACAAGGAACAGGTTCATTTGGTTCACCTGGATATCGTTGCTCCCAGAATGCTACCGTAAATACTGTAGACCGAAAATGCTACGAGTCGGACCCTTCGCGCCATGGCAGGCGCGGGAATTCAGGTCAGGCTGGGAAGGGCAGTGAAGGCTGCAAGGATGCGTTTGGGCTATTCTCAGGAAGCCTTGGCCGATGAATTGGGTATGCATCGCACCCAACTGGGCCATATCGAGCAAGGGCTCAAGGATTGCCGGCTTTCAACGATCGTCAGGATCTCAACGGCGCTCGGGCTCCCACTGAGCCAGTTGTTCGAGCAAATCGAGGCTAGTGAATAGTGGGCTACCTGCCCTGTCGGGACCGGCGCCGCTAGTCTGAACGATTTCCTTGATATGGGCTTGCTAACATAAGCAGCGGCAAGACCGTGGTCGCGGCGCTGGCCGGCATGCTGGCCGTGGAAGCCGGCAAGCAGGTCGCCCTGGCCGCGCCCACCGAGTTGCTGGCCGAGCAGCACCTGGCCAATCTCAGGGCATGGCTGGAGCCGCTGGGCGTTCGCGTCGCCTGGCTGGCCGGCAAGGTGACCGGCAAGGCGCGCACGCAGGTGCTGGCCCAGGTGGCCTCGGGTGAGGCGCAGGTGGTGGTGGGCACGCATGCGCTGATGCAGGAGTCGGTGGTCTTCCACGACCTCGGCCTGGCCATCGTCGACGAGCAGCACCGCTTCGGGGTGCACCAGCGGCTGGCGCTGCGCGACAAGGGCGCGGGCGTGGACCGCGTGCCGCACCAGCTGGTCATGACGGCCACGCCGATTCCGCGCACGCTGGCGATGGCGGCCTATGCCGATCTGGACGTGTCGGCCATCGACGAACTGCCGCCGGGCCGAACGCCGGTGCAGACCGTGGCCCTGAGCGCGGAGCGCCGGCCAGAGCTGGTGGAGCGCATCCGCGCCGCCTGCGCCGAAGGGCGGCAGGCCTACTGGGTCTGCACGCTGATCGACGACAGCGACGAGGTCGTGGCGCAGGCCGCGCAGACCACCTACGAAGCCTTGTCCGCGTCGCTGCCCGAACTGCGCGTGGCCCTCGTCCACGGACGCATGAAAGCCGCCGACAAGCAGGCCACGATGCGCCGCTTCAAGGAGGGCGAGGCCGACCTGCTGGTGGCCACCACCGTCATCGAAGTCGGCGTCGACGTGCCCAACGCCTCGCTGATGATCATCGAGAACGCGGAGCGGCTGGGGCTGGCGCAGCTGCATCAGTTGCGCGGACGGGTGGGGCGCGGCGCCACCGCATCCAGCTGCGTGCTGATGTACCAGCCGCCGCTGTCGGCGATGGCCAGGCACCGCCTGGCGACGATGCGCGAAACCAACGATGGCTTCGTGATCGCCGAGAAGGACCTGGAGCTGCGCGGACCGGGCGAACTGCTGGGTACGCGGCAGACGGGCCTTGCGGCATTCCGCGTCGCCGATCTCGCCCGCGATGCGAGCCTGCTGCCGCAGGTGCACGCGCTGGCCGAGCGGCTGCTGGCCGAGGATCCGTCGATCGCCGATCGGGTGATCCATCGCTGGGTCGGTGGTGCGGCGCGCTACGCGTCGGCCTGATGCGGCGCGACTTCCGCTGGTCATTCATCGGTGCGAGACTCGACCCCCGATAGAAAAAGCGAAACCTGATGACCGACAAGATTCCCCTTCTGATCGACACCGACCCCGGCGTCGACGACGCCCTCGCGCTGTTGATGGCCTTCAACGATGCGCGCCACGAGATCGTCGGCCTGACCATCGCGGCCGGCAACGTGGGCCTGCAGTACACCGTGCGCAATGCGCTGAAGCTGTGCGAAGTGGCGGGGCGTGAAGACATTCCCGTGTTCGCCGGTGCGCCGGCGCCGCTGCTGCATCCGTCGCCGGACGCCGGCTACGTGCATGGACAGGATGGATTCGGCGACGTCGGCTTCGCGCCTGCCCTGCGCCAGGCCGAGGACGAACACGCGGCCCTGGCCATCCTGCGCCTGTCCCACCAACACGCGGGCAAGCTGGTGCTGGTTGCGCTGGGTCCGCTGACCAACATCGCGCTGGCGCTCAAGCTGGACCCCACGCTGCCGCAGCGCGTCGCCCGCTTCGTGGTGATGGGGGGTGCCGTCACCTGTCACGGCAACATCACCCCCGCCGCCGAGTTCAACTTCTACTTCGACCCCGAAGCGGCCCACATCACGCTGCAGGCGTTCGCGCGCTACGACCTGGCCGACTGGGAAGCCACCATCGCCCACGGCCTGCCGCACCGCGAGGTCGACGCATGGTTGGTCGCCGACAGCGAGCGGGCCCGGTTCTACGCCCGCATCTCCGAGAAGACCCGGCTGTGGTCGGCCGACCGCCGGGGCGACCACTGGTTCGCGGCCGACGCGCTGGCGATGGCCTTCGTGCTCGCCCCGGAGGGTGCGCTGGAGCTGGCCGAGCGGCCACTGGCGATCGAACTGCAGGGCGCACACGCCCGCGGCGCATCGGTGGTGGACTGGCGCCGCGAGGGCGGCGGGCCTGACCAGGCCAACATCCTGTTGCGCTACGACCAGGCCCGGTTCCAGGACCTGATCCGCGCCGCGCTGGCGGCCGGCTGACGGCCGGGTTGCGTCGGCAGGGAAGGGCGGGCTACAATGCCGCTCTTCCATTCCCGCTACACGGTGTGCCCGCCATGAAGGCCGACATCCATCCCGATTACCGCGAAGTCGTCTTCCACGACGTGACCTCCGATTTCAAGTTCCTGACCCGCTCCACGCTGGGCAGCAAGGAAACGACGAAGTGGGAAGACGGCAACGAGTACCCGCTGATCAAGGTCGAAATCTCCTCGGCCTCGCACCCGTTCTACACGGGCAAGCACAAGGTCATCGATACCAGTGGCCGCATCGACAAGTTCCAGAAGCGCTACGCGCGCTGATCGAACCTCGTCCGCTGTTCCCGTCCGGCCGCGCCTCGTGCGCGGCCGTTCGCGTTTGTGCGCGGCGCATCATGGGCGCTGCCGGAACGGAGGGTTGCGTCCGCGGCCTCATTCTTTGGTCTGACTTTGGTGCGGTATCGAGCGACGGCTCCAGACCCGCTGTGCGATAATTCGGGTCATCCAAGGTTCACTCCCTGGACTCCCGTCACGCGCCGAGCGGGCCTTCCCGCAGGCGTATCCCCACGAAGGAGCGCACACTGTGTCCGAACTCGACCAGGTCACGCTGAATGCGGGCGACAAGTCCGTCGTCCTGCCCGTCCTGAAACCCACGCTTGGCAACGACTGCATCGATGTGTCCAAGCTGACCAGGGAAACCGGTCTTTTCACCTACGACTCGGGTTTCACCGCCACCGCCAGCTGCAAGTCGGCCATCACCTACATCGATGGCGACAACGGCGTGCTGCTGTACCGCGGTTACCCCATCGAGCAGCTCGCGCAACATTCCAGCTTCCTGGAAGTCTCGTACCTGCTGATGAACGGCGAGCTGCCGACCAAGGAGGAATTCGCCAGGTTCGAGCACGAGGTCACGCATCACACGATGATGCATGAGTCGCTGAAGAACTTCCTGCACGGCTTCCACTACGACGCCCACCCGATGGCCATGCTGTCCGGCACGGTCGCCTCGCTGTCGGCGTTCTACCATGACACGCTGGACCTGGAAGACCCCGAGCAGCGCCGCCTGGCCGCGATCCGCCTGCTGGCGAAAATGCCGACCCTGGCCGCTGCCGCCTACCGTTATTCGATCGGCTGGCCGATCCGCTATCCGCGCAACAACCTCGAATACGTCGACCGCTTCCTGCACATGATGTTCGAGGTGCCGAGCGAGCCGCTGGAACTCAATCCGGTGGTCGCCAAGGCGCTGGACCTGCTCTTCATCCTGCACGCCGATCACGAGCAGAACGCCTCGACCTCGACGGTGCGGCTGGTCGGTTCGACCGGCGCCAACCCCTACGCTTCGGTCGCCGCGGGCATCACCGCCCTGTGGGGTCCGGCCCATGGTGGCGCCAACGAAGCCGTGCTGAAGATGCTGGAAGAGATCGGTACGCCGGACAAGGTGGACAGCGCCGTGGCCAAGGCCAAGGACAAGGAATCCGGCTTCCGCCTGATGGGCTTCGGCCACCGCGTCTACAAGAACTTCGACCCGCGCGCGAAGATCATCCGCGAGATGACCCACAAGGTGCTCGGCGAGCTGGGCGTGGACGACCCGCTGCTGGAAGTGGCGATGAAGCTGGAAGAGGCCGCGCTGAAGGACGAATACTTCATCCAGCGCAAGCTCTACCCGAACGTCGACTTCTACAGCGGCATCATCTACAAGGCGCTGAAGATCCCCACCGAGATGTTCACCGTCATGTTCGCCATCGGCCGCACCGCCGGCTGGGTGTCGCACTGGTTGGAGCAGCAGGTCGATCCGGAAGCCAAGATCGGCCGTCCGCGCCAGATCTACACCGGCTACGCGCCGCGCGACTACGTGCCCACCGACAAGCGCTGAGCCCGTCGGCGACACGATGAAAAAGGCCCCGGATGGGGCCTTTTTCTTTGCCGCCTCGGTCAGGCGTCCGGTCGCACGGCGACACGGGTGGTCAAGGCGTGCAGGGCGAAACCATGGATCGTCCTGTCCGTGGTGGTCGTGCAGTCCGACAGCACGCTGACCTCGTAACGGTCCGCTGCCGGCGACAATGCGGTGAAGACCACGCAGTTCTGCGTCATCATCCCCGCGATGCGCAGGCGGGTGACGCCCAGGTCGGCCAGCACGCCGGAAAGGCGGGTCTGATGGAAGCTGTCCGCGTATTGCTTCACGATGACGGGCGCGTCTGGGGCAGCGGCCAGGATGCGCGCATGGATGCCGACGCCGGTTGTGCCGGCCTGGAACAGCGGGCTGTCCGCGGACGCGGCCACATGCTGGACCAGGACCACGGCTTCGCCGCGCGCGCGTGCGCTGTCTATGGCGTTGACGACGGCGTCGAGCGAGGCCTCGGCGTTCCATAGCGGGAGCGCGCCGCCGGGGAAATAGTCGTTCTGGACGTCGATGATGAGCAGGGCGGCGGTCATGCGTTACCTGGGAAGGAGTGGGTTGCGACATCGTAGTGATGGGTGCTGCGGGTGGTAATTGCAGTCCGCAAGAAGCCGCGCCGTTTTCATTGAGGATCGAAAGACATGCCCCTCGACAAGATGGATCGGGCCATCCTGGCGGCGCTGGCGGACGACGCCCGCATGACGTGGCAGGCCGTAGGCCGGCGCGTGCACCTGACGGGACAGGCGGTCGCCACGCGCGTGCAGCAGATGGTGGAGGGCGGCACGATCCGTGGCTTCACCGTGGCGCGAGGCGATCTGCGGCGCTACTTCATCACGGTGTTCATGGATACGCCGCAGTTCGATGCATTCGAAGCGTTCCTGCAGGCGCATGCCGAGGTGGAGAGCGCCAGCAAGATCGCCGGCGAAGGCTGCTACCAGGTGACGCTGGCCTGCGAGAGCGATGCGGGCCTGGATGCCTTCACCCAGGCGTTGCTGCGCTATGGCCGCTACAAGGTCGCCAGCGAGATGCGGCGCGTGAAGCCCTGACGCATCGTTTCAGCGGCGCGCCGCATCCATCTCGTAGCGGGCGATGTCCTCTTCGGCAAGCAGCTGGCGCAACTGCGTGGCGGACGCGCGCTTCATCGGCCTCTCGTCCACGCTGGAAAGCGGCGCCTGACGCAAGGCGTCGTGCGGCAGCACGGTCAGGTCGAAGCTGAGCTCCTCGGCGCTGAACACCCACACGGGCAGGTCGGCCACGCGTTCCCGGTCGATGCGCAGCCGGCGCTCGCGCGGCTCGGCGGGGATGCGGTGTTCTTCCAGGAACCGGGTGACGGCATCCGGGTCGTCGCTGTGCAGGTGGACGTGCACGGGTGTGTTGGCATCGGCGGTACCTTCAAGCACCGGGCCGACCAGCCGGGGCGCGAACGCGGACAGGAACTCCATCGCGCGCAGCGCGGCCTCGCGCCGCCGCCGCAGGCTCGTCACATGCGCCTCGCCGACGAACAGGCGCTGATACTCGCGCAGTGCGTCCTCTATTTCGCGGTTGCGGGGCAGGGAGGCATCGTCGTGGATGCCCAGCCGGCTGGCGGCCTTGAGTTTGGCCTGGTGGTAGTCGCGGATGCCGCCCTCGGCCATCAGCCGGGCGGCTTCGTGCGCCAGCCGCTGGCGGCGCTCGCGGGTGCGGGTTTCGGCGTGCTGACGGGCGTGGTGCATGGCAGGCCTCCGCGTCGAAACAGACCCGAATGTACACCATGCTCCCGCGTTGTCGATGACGGCGCATGCGCGCCGTCAGGGCGCCTTCACGCCACCGCGTCAGAAGATGTCGAACGCCTCTTCATCCGGCACCGCGTCTTCCGGACCATACAGGTCGTAGTCCTGGATGCGGTCCATGTCCTCGACCTTCACCCATTCGGTGACGCCGTTGAGCGTGGCCTGCACCATGCCGTCCGGTGGATCGTTCGACGCCACCGGCTTGTCCTTCAAGGCCACCCGCATGTACTCGATCCAGATCGGCAGGGCCGCCTTGCCGCCGTATTCGCGATAGCCCAGCGACTGGAAGTTGTCGCGCCCCACCCACACCACGGTGGCGTACTGCGCGCCGAAGCCGCCGAACCAGGCGTCACGGTGGTCGTTGGTCGAGCCGGTCTTGCCGCCCACGTCCTCGCGGCCCAGCACCTTGGCCGCGGTGCCCGTGCCGCGCTGGACCACGTCGCGCATCATCGACACCAGCTGGTAGGCCGTGCGCTCGTCGATCGCGCGCGGCGCGGTGACCGCGTTCGGATCGGCGGGCTTTTCCTCGGCCTTGGGCTTGGCCTCGGCCGGCTTGGCGGCGGCCGTGGTCGCGGCCGGGCCGAAATTGAAGCCATCCACCACTTGGCTGGCCGGTGCGCCCCCGCCATGCGCCCCCTGGCCGCAGCCGCGGCAGGCGACGGCCGGGTTCTCCTTGAACACCACGTTGCCTTCGCGGTCCTTCACCTCGTCGATGAACCAGGGCGTCACCCGCGACCCGCCATTGGCGAACACGGCGTAGCCACGCGCCACCGACAGCGGCGTCAGCGACGCGGTGCCCAGCGACATCGACAGGTTGGGCGGAAGTTCGGCCTCGTCGAAGCCGAACTGGCTGATGTAGGTGCGCGCGAACGGCACGCCGATGCCATCCAGCAGCCGCACGGACACCAGGTTGCGCGACTGCACCAGGGCTTCGCGCAGCCGCATCGGGCCGCGGAAGCCGCCGCCGTCGTTCTGCGGCCGCCACATGTGGCCGCGGCGGTCGCGGAATACGACCGGAGCGTCCAGCACGATCGAGGCGGGGTTGAAGCCCTTCTCGAACGAGGCCGCGTACAGGAACGGCTTGAAGCTGGAGCCGGGCTGGCGCCGCGCCTGGGTGGCGCGGTTGAACTTGTTGCCGGCGAAGCTGTAGCCGCCCACCAGCGCACGTACGGCGCCGTTGTTGGCGTCCAGCGAGACCAGTGCGGCCTGTGCGCGCGGGATCTGGTCGACCAGGAAGCTGCCGGGCTCCTTGCCCGCCTTGATGCGGGCCAGGTCGCCGCGCTTGAACAGCTTGGCCGGCGTGCGGCCGGTCCACTTGCTGGCGGCGGCGGGCAGGGTGGTTTCGCGGCCGTCGGCCGTGACCACCGTGGCGCTGCCATCGTCGTGGGTGCGTGCCACCAGCGTGGGGATCAGGCCGTTCTGCGCAGGAATGCCGCGCAGGTGGCTGGCCAGGGCGGCGGCGTCGGCGTCGGCTGCGACATCGAAGTGCCGCTCGATGCCGTTCCAGCCATGACGGTGATCGTAAAGGCCCAGGCCGTCGCGGACGGCGTCGTTGGCGGCCGCCTGCAGGGTGGCGTCCAGCGTGGTGGTGACGTGGTAGCCCTTGGTCAGCGCTTCCGGTCCGAAGCGCGCGATCATGTCCTGGCGCACCATCTCGGCGACGTACGGGGCATACACCTCCACCGGTCGCTCATGCGGTTTGGCATGCATGGGCTCGGCCTTGGCCTGCGCGGCTTCGGCCGCCGTGACGTAACCGTCCTCGCGCATCCGCTCCACCACATAGGCGCTGCGCTGCTGGTTGCGGCCGGGGTTGCTGATCGGGTTGCCGCTGGAGGGAAACTTCAGCGCGCTCACCAGCGTGGCGGTCTCGGCCAGGGTCAGCTGGTCCAGGGTCTTGCCGTAGTAGTACTCGGCCGCGGCGGCCACGCCGTAGGAGCGGTTGCCGAAGAAGCTCTTGTTGAGGTACAGCTCCAGGATCTCGTCCTTGGTCAGCATCTTCTCGATGCGGACGGCCAGCATCATCTCCACCAGCTTGCGGGTGTAGCTGTACTCCGAGCTCAGGAACCATTGCCGGGCCACCTGCTGGGTGATCGTGCTGCCGCCGGCCACGCGGCCCTCCTTCCGGCTGACGATCTGCCACACGGCCCGGGCGATGCCGGTGGGGTCGATGCCCTTGTGCTCGTAGAACTTGCTGTCCTCGGCGGCGATGAAGGCCTGCTTGACCCGGGCCGGAACCTGGTCGATCTGCACCGGATAACGCCGGATCTCCCCGTACAGGCCCATCAGCCGGCCGTCGCTGGCATAGATATAGAGGGGTTCCTGCAGCTCCACGTTCCGCAGGGCCTGGACGTCCGGGACCTTGGACGAGACCGTGTAGTACAGCACCCCCAGGCCGACGGCGCCGGCCAGGGCAAGTATCAGGAACGTGATGAGGGTCCAACGGAGAAGACGACGGAAACGGGACATCCAGTGCTTTCCGATTGCAGAATTCGTAACGGCAGAGTATAGATGACCGCCGGGATCGCCACGGGCGATTCCAAGGGGAACAGGGACTTGGGGAACAACCCTCGTGAAACGTGACAAGCCGCACAGCCACGTCAACGTCGGTTGCCAAGCGTAAAAACTTGGTTATTAATGTGGGCGCGCGTCGTGCGCCCTGTGCCCGTCGGAAGGGGAAAGACCGTGGGGCTAATCCCAAAAAGCCAGTCGCCGCTGATCGGCGTCGACATCAGTTCGACTGCGGTAAAGCTGCTGCAGCTGTCGCGCGTGGGCAACCGTTTCAGGGTTGAGCACTACGCCGTCGAGCCGCTGCCGCCCAATGCCGTAGTCGAGAAGAACATCGTCGAGGTCGAGGCCGTCGGCGAGGCCATCCGCCGCGCGGTGAACCGCGCCGGCACCAAGGCCAAGTACGCGGCAGCGGCCGTGGCCGGGTCCGCGGTGATCACCAAGATCATCCCCATGCCGGCCGACCTGGACGAGAACGACCTGGAAGCGCAGGTCGAACTGGAAGCCGTCAACTACATTCCGTATCCCATCGAGGAAGTGAACATCGACTTCGAGGTGCTGGGCCCTATGCCCAACAACCCGGAGATGGTGCAGGTGCTGCTGGCGGCGTCGCGTTCGGAGAACGTCGAACTGCGCCAGTCCGCTCTCGAACTGGGCGGCCTGACCGCGCGCGTCATGGACGTGGAAGCCTTCGCGGTGGAAAACGCCTTCGCCCTGATGGCCAGCGACCTGCCGGTGCCGCAGGACGGCGTGGTGGCGCTGGTCGACATCGGCGCGACGATGACCACGCTGAATGTGCTGCGCCGCGGGCGCAGCCTCTACAGCCGCGAACAGGTATTCGGCGGCAAGCAGCTGACCGACGAGGTGATGCGCCGGTACGGCCTGACCTACGAGGAAGCGGGCCTGGCCAAGCGCCAGGGCGGGCTGCCCGAAAGCTATGAAGTCGAAGTGCTGGAGCCGTTCAAGGAAGCCACCGTCCAGCAGATCAGTCGCCTGCTGCAGTTCTTCTACGCCGGCAGCGAGTTCAACCGCGTCGACCAGATCGTCCTGGCGGGCGGTTGCGCGGCGTTGCCCGGCCTGCCGGAGATGGTGGAGGAGCAATTGGGCGTGCCCACCGTCGTCGCCAACCCGCTCGCGCAGATGACCCTGGGCCCGCGCGTGCAGGCGCATGCGCTGGCGCAGGACGCTCCCGCGCTGATGATCGCCACCGGCCTGGCTTTGAGGAGCTTCGACTGATGGCAAGAATCAACCTACTCCCGTGGCGCGCGGAGCGTCGCGTCCAGCGGCAGCGCGAGTTCTACGTCATGCTGGCCGCCGCCGCCGTCGCCGGCCTGCTGCTGTCGTTCCTGCTGTGGTTCCACTACGACCGCCAGGTGGCCGGCCAGACCGAGCGCAACGAGTTCCTCAAGGCCGAGATCGCCAAGGTCCAGGCGCAGAACAAGGAAATCGAACGCCTCGATGAACAGAAGCGCCGCCTGCTGGCGCGCAAGGACGTGATCGAGAAGCTGCAGGCCAACCGCTCGCAGATGGTGCACCTGTTCGATTCGCTGGTGCGCACCATCCCCGACGGGGTGATGCTGGGCAACATCAAGCAGGATGGCGAAGTCCTGACCCTCGAGGGCCGGGCCCAGTCCAACGCGCGCGTCAGTAGCTACATGCGCAACCTGGAAACCTCCGGCTGGATGACCAAGCCCGAGCTGTCGATCATCGAGTCCAAGCCGGAAGAGGTGAAGACGCTCACCAACACCGGTGCCAGCCGCGCGCTGCCCTACGTGTTCAAGCTGACGGTCCGCCTGGCGAACCCGACCGCCGAGCAGGAAGCGGAAACGGCCGCCGCCGGCACCGCCCCCGCCGGTACCGCGCCCGCGGCGCCGCTGGAGGGGCAGCCGGCCGCGCCCGCCACGCCCGCGCCTGCAACGCCGTCGACACCCGCCCCGTCGACACCGCCGCCAGCCGCGCCGCCCGCTAACACTCCCCCGGCCACCGGGAGCGCCTCATGAGCCAGAAAAAGACGTCGCTCAAGAACCTGGACATCAACAACATCGGCGCGTGGCCGCAGAACGCGAAGATCGGCTTCTCGGTGATCCTTGCGCTGTTCATCCTGGCGTTCGCCTACTTCCTTTTCATCAAGGGGAAGACGGAGACGCTGGAATCGCTCGAAGGGGAAGAGGTGCGCCTGCGCCAGGACTTCGAGAAGGAGCAGGCCAAGGCCGCGAACCTCGAACCGCTGAAGCAGCAGCTGGCGCAGATGGAGCAGGTGCTGCAGCAGATGCTGCGCCAGCTGCCCAGCAAGACCGAGATGCCGGACCTGATCATCGACATCTCGCAGACCGCGCTGTCTAGCGGCCTGGCCAACGAGCTGTTCCAGCCCGAGCCGGAGACGCTGAAGGAGTTCTACGCCGAGAAGCCGATCCAGCTGCGCATGGTGGGCAACTACCACCAGTTTGGCGCCTTCGTCAGCGGCGTGGCCTCGCTGCCGCGCGTGGTCATCCTGACCATGCACGACATCTCGCTGAAGCCGAAGGAAGGCAAGGGCGGCGTGAATCGCGGCGCGCTGGAGCTGTCGGGCACGGTGAAGACCTATCGCTATCTGGATGAAAAGGAAGTCGCCGACCAGGAAGCCGCCGCTGCGGCCGCCAACGGTCAGGCGACGCCGGCACCCGCCGCAGGGGGAGCACCATGATCCGCAGTGACGCCCGTTGGCTGATCCTGTGTGCGCTGGTGATGGCGGGCGGCTGCGCCCGCGGCATCACCAGCACGCCGGGCGACGCCCCGAATCTGGAAAGCTGGATCGCGGACGTGAAGGCACGCCCCGCGCCGCCGCTGGACCCGTTGCCCGTGATGCAGCAGTTCGAGACCTTCGAGTACGCCGCGCAGACGCTGCGCGATCCGTTCAGCGATGCCTGGAACAACGCCGAGGGCGGTGGCCTGCGCCCCGACCCGGACCGGCGCAAGGAGACGCTTGAACAGTATCCGCTGGACAGCCTGGACATGGTCGGCACGATCGGCAAGGGCCCGGGGCTGGTGGCGCTGGTGATGGGACCCGACAAGGTCACCTACCGGGTACGTCCGGGGAACTACCTGGGGCAGAGCGATGGCCGGGTCACCTCGGTCCGCGAAGATGGCTTGGAACTTGTCGAACTAGTGCCGGATGGCGCGGGTGGCTGGCTGGAACGGCCGGCGTCGATCGCGCTTGAAGATCAATGATTGGGGGATACACGATGACCGCTTCGAATGCCTACCGCCTGCGGCCGTCCCGGCGCCTGGCCACCCTCCGGGTCTGCTCTCTGGGATTGGCCATCGGCCTGCTGGCGGCTGCCAGCGCCGCTGGTGCCACGTCCCCGGGCCAGCAGGCCTCCGCCACTCCGGTCGCTGCCACGGCGGCCCAGGGAGTGTCGGTCTCCAACATCGACTTCCGGCGCGGTGAGGACGGCGCCGGCCGGCTCATCGTCCGATTCGACGGCCAGGGCGCCACGCCCGATCTCCGCAACCAGGGCGATACCGTCGTCGTGGATGTGGGCAACGCCACGTTGCCGGCATCCCTGCAGCGGCCGCTGAACGTGGTCGATTTCGCCACGCCCGTACAGCGCGTCGAAGCGCAGTCCCGGGCCGGCGGCACGCAGCTGGTGCTCAGTACGCGCGGCGACTTCGAATCCCTGGCTTACCAGTCGGGCAACGAGTACGTCGTGGAGATCGTGCCCCGCGCCGGCCAGAAGGCCGTGGGCGGCGCGAGCGCCACGGCGGGCACCAGCTCGTCGGCCGTGGTGGCCGCCGCGCAGAAGATCGCCACCGAAGCCCGCCGCTACAGCGGCCGGCCGGTCACGTTCAACTTCCAGGACGTGCCCGTTCGCACCGTACTGCAGCTGATCGCCGAGGAATCCAACCTCAACATCGTCGCGTCCGACACGGTGCAGGGCAACGTCACCCTGCGCCTGGTCAACGTGCCGTGGGACCAGGCGCTGGACATCGTCCTGCGCGCCAAGGGTCTGGACAAGCGCCGCGATGGCGCGGTGGTCTGGGTAGCGCCTCAGCCCGAGCTCGCCAAGTTCGAGCAGGACAAGGAGGATGCACGCATCGCGATCGAGAACCGCGAGGACCTGGTCACCGACTACGTGCAGATCAACTACCACTCCGCGAGCGCCATCTTCAAGGCACTGACCGAGGCCAAGGGCGTCGGCAACAGCGGCGGTGGCGGCGGTGGCACAGGCAATAACCAGAACGAGAACGGCTTCCTGTCGCAGCGTGGTCGCCTGGTGGCCGACGAGCGCACCAACACGCTGATGATCAGCGACATCCCGAAGAAGGTCGCGCAGATGCGCGAGCTGATCAACGTCATCGACCGTCCCGTCGATCAGGTGTTGATCGAAGGCCGTATCGTCATTGCCACGGACACCTTCGCGCGTGACCTGGGTGCCCGTTTCGGCATCCTCGGACGCCGTCAGGGCGACCGCACACAGGTGATCGGCGGTTCGCTCGAGAACACGACAGACGTCATCGAAGATGGCAGCACCGAGAACAATCTCAACGTCAACCTGCCTGCGGCAGGCTTCACCAACAGCACCGCGGGCGCCATCGCCTACACGCTGCTGGGTGCTAACTTCCAGCTGGACCTGGAGCTGTCTGCGCTGCAGGAGGAAGGTCGTGGCGAGGTCATCTCCAATCCGCGTTTGGTGACCACGAACCAGCGTGAGGCGGTGATCAAGCAGGGTCGCGAGGTGGGTTACCTGACGGTCACAGGCAGCGGCACGGGTGTTGCCACGCCGACCGTGCAGTTCAAGGAAGCCTTGCTGGAGCTGAAGGTCACGCCCACCATCACCGACGACAACCGTGTTTTCCTGAATCTCAACGTCAAGAAGGATGAAGTGTTGCGCTTCATCGATCTGGGCGACTTCGGTTCGGTACCCGAGCTTGCCCGCCGTGAGATCAACACCGCCGTGCTGATCGAAGACGGCCAGACCGTGGTGATCGGCGGCGTGTACGAGTTCAGCGACCGCTCCAGCATCGCCAAGGTCCCGTTCCTGGGCGACATCCCCTTCCTGGGCAACCTGTTCAAGAAGAAGGGTCGCAGCAAGGAGAAGGCCGAGCTGCTGATCTTCGTCACCCCGAAAGTGCTGCGTGTGGCCGAACGCCGCTGAGGCACGCGTGACCGTTGTCAAAAAAGGGCCCCCCGGGGCCCTCTTTCTTTGCGCCATGCGAAGCTGAATCCGGTATGCACGCGGCTACAAGGGGTGAACCTTCCCTGCCGAGGTAGGTCAGAATCCACCTTCCCGTCGATTCCGGCTGCATCCATGGATTCCATCCCCACCGGCAACCCCGTGCCATCCGGCGACGCGCATGCCCGCCTGCACGAGGCGTTCACGCGCCTGCGCGACGACCTGTCGCAGACCATCGTCGGCCAGGCCGCGCTGGTCGAACGCCTGCTGATCGCCCTGCTGGCGGATGGCCACCTGCTGGTTGAAGGAGCGCCCGGCCTGGCCAAGACCACCGCCATCCGCGCCCTGGCCTCACGGTTGCAGGCCGACTTCGCGCGCGTGCAGTTCACGCCGGATCTGTTGCCGGCCGACCTCACGGGCACCGAGGTATGGCGACCGCAGGAAGGACGGTTCGAGTTCCAGGCCGGGCCCATCTTCCACCCGTTGCTGTTGGCCGACGAGATCAACCGCGCGCCGGCCAAGGTGCAGTCGGCGCTGCTCGAAGCGATGGGCGAGCGCCAGGTGACCGTGGGCCGGCACACGTATCCGCTGCCGGCGTTGTTCCTGGTGATGGCCACGCAGAATCCCATCGAACAGGAAGGCACGTTTCCGTTGCCGGAGGCGCAGCTCGACCGCTTCCTGATGCACGTGAAGATCGGCTATCCGGAGGCGGCCGCGGAAGCCGACATCCTGCGACTGGCGCGTGACCGTGCGCGCGAGCAGATGCAACCCCCCGCCATGGCGGTCGAACGCATGCCGCTGGAGGATGTCTTCCGCGCCCGCGCGCAGGTGCTGGACCTGCACCTGGCCCCGGCGCTGGAGCGTTACCTGATCGAACTGGTGCTCGCCTCGCGCGACGCGGCGCGTTACGACGCCACCCTCGCGCGGCGGATCGCCTGGGGCGCCAGTCCACGTGGGTCCATCGCGCTGGAGCGCTGCGCGCGCGCGCGCGCGTGGCTGGCCGGCCGCGACTACGTCACCCCGGACGACATCCGCGCCATCGCGCCGGACGTGCTCCGCCACCGCGTGCTGCCCAGCTACGAAGCCACGGCAGAAGGCTGGGACGGCGACCGCCTGGTGAAGGCGCTGCTGGACGTGGTGCCCCTGCCTTGAGTAGCCAGCCCACATCCTGACCCTACGCGCATGAGCGACGGCATCCGTCCCACGCTGCAGGAACTGATCGCGTTGCGCGCGAGCGCACAGCGGCGCCCGCCCGCGCGCCGCGGCCGGCATTCCGTCACCGGACCCTCGGCATCGTCGCTGCGCGGGCGCGGCATGGAATACGCCGAATCGCGCGAATACGTCGCCGGCGACGACGTGCGCCACATCGACTGGCGCCTGACCGCCCGCAGCGGACGTACGCATACCAAGCTGTTCCAGGCCGAACGCGAGCGGCTGACGCTGATCGTCGCCGACACGTCGCCGCTGCTGTACTTCGGCACCCGCGTGCGTTTCAAGTCGGTGCAGGCCGCACGCGCCGGTGCGGTGACCGCATGGCAGGCCGTACGCGATGGCGACCGGCTGGCGATCCTGCGCGGCAGCGCCACGGAAGCGCCGATCCCGCCGGCATCGGGGACCCGCGGCGCGCTGCGCGTACTGGATGCGCTGGTGCGCTGGTACGCGAAACCCCCCGTGGACGATCTCGGTCTCGCATTCGCGCTCGATCATGCCGCGCGCCTGCTGCGCCCGGGTTCGCGCCTGCTGGTGCTGGCCGAGCCGCACAGCGTGGCAGGCATTCCGGATACCCGCTGGACCGCGCTGGCGGCCCACCATGACGTGGTGGTGCTGCTGCTGACGGACCCGCTGGAAACCGATCCGCCGTCGCGGCAGCTGCCCTTCGCGGCAGGCGACCGGCGCATCGAACTCGACCTCGCCAGTGCGGCGCAACGCGAGGCGTGGCAGGGCGAATTCCAGGCGCCACTGGAACGCGCCCTGGACCGCCTGCCGTCGCGCGGTGTGCAGGTGCGCACGCTGTCCACCGAGGCCGCCAGCGATGCCTGGCTGGTCGCGCTGGGCCGCGCGCAATCTCAGGTGGCCTGAGCATGGCGCCTGACACGCTGGTGTTGCGCGACGTGCATGTGCCGCCGGCGCCTTCGTGGTGGCCGCCGGCACCGGGATGGTGGCTGCTCGCGGGCATCGTCGTGCTGGTGCTGCTGGGCATCGCTGCCTGGCGCTGGCATCGCCGTCGCCGCCTTCAACGGTGGCAGCGGTGGTTCGATGCCGTGCCGCAGGGGCGGGCGCCGGCAGAACAGGTGGCCGCCGCGTCGGACCTGTTGCGGCGTGCCGCGCGCCGCGTGTCGCCCGGGGCCGACCGGCTGGAAGGCGAGGCCTGGCTTCGTTTCCTCGACGGCGAGCAGGGGCGCGCCTTCAGCGAAGGGCCTGGGCGGCTGCTGCTGGATGGCGGCTATCGGCGTACCGTGGATGCATCCGAACTGAAAGCGGCGCTCGCCGCGGCGCGCGCGCGTTTCCTCGAGCTGATGGCGGCAACGCGATGAGCCTGTCGCTGCCTGCATTGCAGTGGCTGCAGGACGGCTACGCCGGCTTCGCCTGGCCATGGGCATGGCTGGCGTTCCCGTTGCCGTGGCTGGTGCGATGGGCCTGGCCCCCGCGTCGCGCGCAGGCCGAGGCGCTGAGAGTGCCCTTCGGGCGTGCCGTGCAGGCGATCGCCGCGCAAGGTGGGCGTGGCCTGGCGGGGCGGGGCTCGGCACTGGCCTGGCTGGTGTGGTTCCTGCTGTGCGCCGCCGTGGCCCGGCCGCAGCAGTTCGGCGACGCCGTCACGCCGCCGGCGAGCGGGCGCGACCTGATGCTGGCCGTCGACCTGTCCGGCAGCATGACCGAGCCCGACATGGAACTGGGTGGCGCGGTCGTGGACCGGCTGACGGCGGCGAAGGCCGTGCTGGCCGACTTCCTCGATCGCCGCGAAGGCGACCGCGTCGGCCTGCTGGTGTTCGGCCAGCGCGCCTACGCGATGACCCCGCTGACGCGCGACCTGCAGACGGTGCGCGAGCAGCTGCGCGATGCGGTGGCCGGACTGGCCGGACGCGAGACCGCGATCGGCGACGCCATTGCGCTGGCGGTGCGCCGACTGCGCACCCAGCAGGAAGGCCAGCGTGTCCTGATCCTGTTGACCGATGGGGTGAACTCCGCGGGCGTGCTGACGCCGCAGAAGGCGGCGGAACTGGCCAAGGAGGAACGTGTGCGCATCCACACCATCGCCTTCGGCAGCGATGGCGGAGTGAGTCTGTTCGGCATTCCCCTGCCGATGCCCGCCAGTTCGCCGGAGGACATCGACGAAGCGACCCTGCGCGATGTCGCCGCACAGACCGGGGGACGCTTCTACCGCGCGCGCGACACGAACGAACTGGCCGGCATCTATGCCGAACTGGACCGCCTGGAGCCGGTGGAGCAGCCCGGCAAGGCCGTGCGTCCCCGCGTGGAGCGTTACGCCTGGCCCTTGGCCGCCGCATGGGCGGTTGCGCTGCTGGCATTCCTGCTGCCACGGAGGCGCGCATGAGCGCTTTCTGGCCGGCTTTCCATTTCCTGCGACCCGAAGGGTTGTGGGCGCTGCTGGCCTTGCCGTTGCTGGGTGCGTGGTGGCGCGTGCGCCGCCGCCGCGACAATGCCTGGCGAGACCATGTGGACGCGCACCTGCTGCCGCACCTGCTGGTGCGTGGCGGCGCGCGGGCCCGCACCGGCCTGGTCGCGGCCATCCTGGCGTACGTGCTGGCCGTCCTGGCATTGGCGGGGCCCAGCTGGCGACAGGCCGATCAGCCACTATGGCAGGCCCAGCGGCCGCTGGTGGTCGTGCTGGACTTGTCCAGCCGCATCACCACGCCGGACCTGCCGCCCTCGCGCCTGTTGCAGGCGCGGGCGAAGCTGGCGCGCCTGCTCGATGCGCGCGCGGGCAGTCCGGTGGCACTGGTCGTGTATGCGGACGATGCGTTCACGGTCGCACCGCTGACCGACGATGCGGCCAACATCCGCCTGTATCTCGACGAGTTGTCGCCGGAGATCATGCCCGTGGATGGCCAGCGGGCCGATCGCGGCATCGCCTGGGCGGCGCGCCTGCTGTCGCAGGCGGACTTCCGCAACGGCGACATCCTCGTGTTCACCGATCGTGCCAACAGCGACGCATCCAGGGCGGCCTCGGATGCGCGCGCGAAAGGCTACGCCGTGTCCGTACTCGGGATCGGTACCTCGACCGGCGCAGCCTATCGTGGTAGCGACGGCACGATAGGCCATGCGGCGCTGGACGCGTCATCGCTGCGCGCGTTGGCCACGGCCGGCGGCGGACATTACGCACCGGCTACGACCGACGACGCCGATCTCGCCGCGCTCGGCGTCGCATCGCCCGCGCTGGAGACGGTGGGCACGTCGACCACACCCGGCGGCGGCAAGGCATGGCGCGATGAAGGCTACTGGCTGCTGATCCCGCTGATGGCGCTCGCATTGCTGTGGTTCCGTCGCGGTGCGGCGCTGGTGCTGGTGGGTGCCCTGTGGCTTCCGGTGGCGTCGCCCGCGCGTGCCGCGGGCATCGACTGGTGGCAGCGCAGCGACCAGGCCACGCATGCGCGCCTTGAAGAGGGCGCGAAAGCCTATCGCCAGGGTGACTATCCGGCCGCCGAAAAGGCGTTCGCCGGCATCGACACCGCCGAGGGCCAGTACAACCTGGGCAACGCACTGGCGAAGCAGCAGCGCTACGACGATGCGGTGGCTGCCTACGACCGCGCGCTGCGCCTGCAGCCCGGCATGGCGGACGCCATCGCCAATCGCGCCACTGTCGACGCCGCGCGCAAGCGGCCACCTTCGCCGGGCGACGGGCAGGGTAAGCCCGGGGAGCAAGGTGGTGGCGAGCAGGCGTCATCGGGTGCGAAGGCCGACCCATCCGACGGAAAGAACCCGAACCGTCAGCAGGATGACGCCGCATCGCAGGAAGCATCGACGACGTCCTCGGGCGAGCCCGGCAAGGCGCAAGCACCGAGGAGCGCAGCGCCTCAGCGCACGCCGCCCGAGGCCTCGCCCGACACCGCCGCACAGGCCGCCGCCGATGCCGCGCAGCGCGAACGCATGCGCGCCGCGATGGGCGAGCAGGGCGGGCAACGCACCGGCAAGACGCCACCGGAGGGGGCTGCGGTACAGGCCGAAACCGCGGAACAGCGCGAGCGCCGGCAGGCCGTCGAAGCGTGGCTCAAACGCGTGCCGGACGAACCCGGCGCGCTGCTCAAGGCGAAGTTCCGGCTCGAACACGAACGCCGGCAGAAGGAAGGGCAATGAAGCACCGCATCTGCATCCTGTTGGCCGTACTGCTGCTCTGGCCGCTGTCGCTGCTCGCCGCGACGCGTGCCTGGCTGGAGCAGCCGCAAGTCACGCTCGGCCAGGCGGTCACGCTCAACGTGGAAACCGATGCGGTGTCCGCCACGCCGGACCTCACGCCACTGATGCGCGACTTCGAAGTGGAAGGCCAGTCCGACAGCCGCAGCGTGCGGATGGTGAACGGACGCATGAGCGCCAGCACCACGTTCTCGCTGACCCTGCGTCCGCGGCGCGCGGGCGCGCTGACGATCCCCGCGCTACAGGTGGGCAACGAGCGCACCGCGCCGCTGACCCTGGAGGTGGGTGCCACGGCGACCGCGCGCGCGGCATCCAACGGCCTGGTGTTCGTCGAAACCGAGGTGGACGATCCGAACCCTTATGTACAGCAGTCGGTCGGCGTCACCGTACGCCTGTACTACGCGACGCCGCTGGTATCGGGGCAGCTCGATCTGGATCCGCCCGACGGCGCGCTGCTGCAGCGCGTGGGCGAGATCGTGCAGTCCAGCCGCGAGATCGACGGACGGCGCTACAGCACGGCCGAGCGTCGCTTCCTGCTGGTGCCCGAGCGCAGCGGTGCACTGATCCTGCCGGGTGCGCGCTTCGAAGGGCGGGGCGCCGGTGGCTGGATGGACGACCTGTTGGGCGGCAACAGTCGCCAGGTCAATATCACCGGTGCGCCCCGCACGTTGCAGGTGCGTCCGCAGCCGGCAGGTGCACCGCAGCCCTGGCTGCCGGTGCGCGACCTGCGGATGCGCTACACCGCCGTGCCGCAACAATTGCGCACCGGCGAAGCGGGTACGCTCACCATCGAGACCACGGTCGTCGGCGCGACGCAGGCGCAGTTGCCGGAACTGCCGATGCCATCGATTCCCGGTGCGCAGGTCTTCGCCGAACCGCCGCAGTTCGACGAGCGCTTCGTGGGTGGCACGCCGCAGGTGACGCTGACGCGCCGCTACTCGGTGGTGCCGTCGCAGGCGGGCACGCTGGTGGTCCCGGGTACGGCAATGGCGTGGTGGGATGTGCGCGCCGGGGCCGCGCGGCGCGCGACGTTGCCCGACCTGACCCTGCCGGTCGTCGTCGGAACCGGATCGTCGTCGTCCGTGCCCGTCGCGGGCGCGGCGCGCGGTGCCGCCATGCTGCCCGCGGGACCCGATGACGACATCCTGCTGGAAGGCGAACGGCGCGTCCCTTCCCATCTGTGGCCGTGGCTGGCCGCGGGCTTCGCGGTGCTGTGGCTGATCACGTTGCTGTGGGCACTGACGCGGCGTGCAGGCACCTCGTCGGGTCCTCGCACCCGTGCGCACGCCCAGGCAGGCATGCCAGTGATTGCACCCGCCACCCACACCGCGGCCGACCTCAAGCGCGCACTGGATGCGGGCGAGCTCGACGACATCGAGGACGTGCTGCGCGGCATGGCACGCCCGGCCGCGGTCGACCTCGACGATCTGCATCGCCGGCTCGCCACGGTGGCCCAGCGTGGCGCGGTGGAGCTGCTGCGCCGCGCGCGCTGGGCGGGCGGCGATGCCGCGCAGGCGCGGGCGGCGTTGCGCGAAGCCTTCCGCAGTGGCCCGCGATGGCAGACGGCCGACACGGGCGACGCGGAAGAACCCCTGCCGCCGCTGTACCCGCGATGAGGGAAACTGGACGGATGTTCGTCTTTCTCTTGGCCACGGTGGCGATGCCATCGCATCACGTCCGGCCAGGCCAGTCGCGTATCGACGGGGCGTCCTGCCCGGTTTGCTAAGCTCCGGACTTTGCCCTTGCAGGACCCGCCGATGACCGACGCCACGCCCGCCACCCGCGCCAGACTCCCGCTGCACTGGAAGATGGCCATCGGCTTTGGCGTCGGCCTGATCGTCGGCCTCATCGTGCATGCCACCGGCCAGGGCGACGCGGGCTGGGTGCAGGACGTCACCAGGTACGTCACCACGCCCTTCAGCAAGATCTTCCTCAACCTGATCTTCATGCTGATCGTGCCGCTGCTGTTCTCGGCGCTGGTCTGCGGTATCGCCGAGATGGGCGACATCCGCGCGCTCGGCCGCATCGGCTGGAAGACGCTGGCCTATACCGTGCTGCTGTCGGCGGTGGCGGTGCTGCTGGGCCTGCTGCTGGTCAACCTGTTGAAGCCGGGCGTGGGCGTGGATCCCGCGCTGGCGCAGCAGCTGATCGCCGAGAACGCCGAGCGCACCAAGGAAATCGTCGCCAGCGTCGGCAGCCAGCCGACCGGCATGGACATGCTGCTGTCCATCGTGCCGGACAACGTGATCGGGGCGGCGTCGAGCAACGCCGCCATCCTGTCGCTGATGTTCTTCGCGGTGATGTTCGGCATCGGTCTGGTGCTGACTCCCTCGGAGAACACCGGCATCCTGAAGCGCGGCATCGAGGGCGTGTTCGAGATCTCGATGACGCTGATCGGTCTGGTCATCCGCCTGGCGCCTTACGCCGTGGCCTGCTTCATGTTCAACCTCGCCGCGATCTTCGGCTTCGACCTGCTGCTGCGACTGGGCGCCTACGTGGGTGTGGTCGTGCTGGCGTTGGGCCTGCACCTGCTGGTCAGCTATTCGGTGGCGTTGAAGCTGGCCGGCTACTCGCCCCTGACGTTCTTCCGCGGCGCGCAGGAAGCGATGGTGATGGCGTTCTCCACCGCGTCCAGCAACGCGACCCTGCCTACCGCGCTGCGCGTGGCCGACGAGAAGCTGGGCCTGCCGCGCACGGTGTCGCGATTTGTGCTGACCGTCGGTGCCACCGCCAATCAGAACGGCACCGCGCTGTTCGAGGGCGTGACGGTGATCTTCCTGGCCCAGTTCTTCGGCGTGGACCTGTCGCTGGGCCAGCAGTTCATGGTGATGCTGGTGTGCATCCTGGGCGGCATCGGCACGGCCGGCGTGCCGTCCGGTTCGCTGCCCGTCGTCGCGCTGATCTGCGCGATGGTCGGGGTGAACCCCATCGGCATCGGCCTGATCCTGGGCGTGAACCACTTCCTGGACATGTGCCGCACCACGCTGAACGTCACGGGCGACCTGACCCTGGCCTCGCTGGTGGCCAAGGGCGAACGGGGCGACGTGAAGCTGCCGGGCCAGCCGGGCTAACACCCTAAAAAGCACCCTGCAACCGCGACAGGGCGGGCGGGGGGTGGGACAATGGGTGGCCCGCAGCCCGCCGGGCGCCGCCCCCTCCGCTCCGACTCCCATGACGACGCCCACCCGCCGCCAGCTCGCCAACGCCATCCGTTTCCTCGCCGCCGATGCGGTACAGGCCGCCAATTCCGGCCATCCCGGCATGCCCATGGGCATGGCCGACATCGCCGAAGTGCTGTGGAACGACTACTACCGCCACAGCCCGTCGAACCCGCACTGGTTCAACCGCGACCGTTTCATCCTCTCCAACGGCCATGGCTCGATGCTGCAGTACGCGCTGCTGCACTTGGCCGGCTACGACCTGCCGCTGCAGGAACTGAAGAACTTCCGCCAGCTGCACAGCAAGACCGCCGGCCATCCGGAGCGCCACGAGACCCCGGGCGTGGAAACCACCACCGGCCCGCTGGGCCAGGGCTTCGCCAATGCCGTCGGCTTCGCGCTGGCAGAGAAGCTGCTGGCGCAGCGCTTCAACCGTGAAGGCCACGCCCTCATCGATCACCGCACCTTCGTCTTCATGGGCGACGGCTGTCTGATGGAAGGCGTCTCGCACGAGGCCGCCTCGCTCGCCGGCACCTGGGGCTTGGGCAAGCTGGTCTGCTTCTGGGACGACAACAAGATCTCCATCGATGGCAACACCGACGGCTGGTTCACCGACGACACGCCCGCCCGCTTCGAGGCCTATGGCTGGCAGGTGGTGCGCAACGTCAACGGCCACGACCCGGTCGAGATCAAGACCGCCATCGACACCGCGCTGAAGACGGCCGACAAGCCCACGCTGATCTGCTGCCGTACCACGATCGGCTTCGGTTCGCCGAACAAGGCCGGCAAGGAATCCAGCCACGGCGCGCCGCTGGGCAAGGACGAGCTGGAAGCCACGCGCGCGGCGCTGGAATGGCCCTACGGTCCGTTCGAGATCCCCGCCGACATTTACGCCGGCTGGAACAAGGTCGAGGCCGGCAAGGCACTGGAAGCCAAGTGGAACGCGCTGTTCGACGCCTATGCCGCCCAGTATCCGGAGCAGGCCGCGGAGCTGAAGCGTCGCGCATCCGGCGAGCTGCCGGCCGATTTCACCGCCCAGGCCGATGCGTACATCGCCAAGGTGCAGGCCGAGGGCCCGGTGATCGCCTCGCGCAAGGCCTCGCAGAACGCCATCGAAGCGTTCGCGCCGCTGCTGCCGGAACTGGTCGGGGGCTCGGCCGACCTGGCGCATTCCAACCTCACCCTGTGGAAGGCAAGCAAATCGGTCTCCAGCACCGATCCGAACGCCAACTACGTCTACTACGGCGTGCGCGAGTTCGGCATGACCGCGATCGCGAACGGTCTGGCACTGCACGGCGGTTTCGTGCCGTTCGATGCCACCTTCCTGGTGTTCAGCGACTACGCACGCAACGGCGTGCGCATGAGCGCGCTGATCCCGGCGCACGCCATCCACGTGTACACGCACGACTCCATCGGCCTGGGCGAAGACGGTCCCACGCACCAGCCGGTCGAACACCTCGCGTCGCTGCGCTACATCCCGAACAACGACGTGTGGCGTCCCTGCGACGCAGTGGAATCGGCGGTGGCATGGAAGCAGGCCATCGTCCGCCAGGACGGCCCGAGCTGCCTGGTCTTCTCGCGCCAGAACCTGCCGCACCAGCCGCGCACCGACGCGCAGGTGGGCGAAATCGCGCGCGGCGGCTACGTGCTGGCCGATGCCGACGGCACGCCGGACGTCATCCTGATCGCGACCGGTTCGGAAGTCGGCCTGGCCACGCAGGCCAAAGCCACGCTGGACGCGCAGGGCATCAAGACGCGCGTGGTGTCGATGCCGTCCACCGACGTGTTCGACCGTCAGGACGCCGCCTACCGCGAGGCCGTGCTGCCCAAGGCCGTGCGCAAGCGCGTCGCCATCGAAGCGGCAACCGCCGACTTCTGGCGCAAGTACGTGGGCCTGGATGGCGCGGTGATCGGCATGACCACGTTCGGCGCCTCCGCGCCGGCCGACGCACTGTACAAGCACTTCGGCATCACCGTCGACGCAGTGGTCGAGGCGGCGAAGTCGCTCTGAGGCGGATTCGCTGGAAACAACGGGCGCGCCTCGGCGCGCCCGCTTCTTTTCTGGAGGATTCCCATCGGCATCATCCCGGCTTTCGCCGGGATGACGAGGCTCTGGATCGCGCTTGCAACGGTCAGAACCGCTAACGCGTTTCCCTTAATCCCAGCGTCAGCAGCTTCGCTTCGATGCGCTCGCCCAGGTTGCCGGGCGCGGCGAGATCCATGCGCGCCATCGCCTCGGCATCGTCCGGCTGAACGCCCAGCGCACGCAGCACGGTGCCGATCTTCTTCCAGGGCGTGGCGGTATTCGCCTTCAGCCATCCCAGTGCCTTGACGATGCGCTGCTCCACCTCGGTGAAATCGCTGCCAAGCGGATAGTCGGGCAGGGTGCCGTCGTGGCGGAATGCACGTAGTCGCGCCGACAGGTGTACGGGCGTGTTGTCGATCCAGTGGCCGGGCGCACGGAACCCGGCACGCAGCTTGCCCGCGCGCTGCGCCTGCTGCACCAGCGTCCCCTGGAAGCGCGCGTCGGTAATGCCGCCCATCGCGATGATGCAGTCCTCATCGTTCCTGCCGCGCAGGTCGGCGATACCGTACTCGTTGACGTACAGGTCGCGGAGATGACGGGGAATGGTGGTGTGGCCGTAGTTCCAGCGCACGTTCGACTCGGCCGCGCCGGCGTCCTCGCGCACCGCGCGGAACATCAACACGCTGCGCGCAGCATCCAGCGCATTGGACATGTCCACGAAGTTGTACTGCCCACCCACACCCGACACCACGCGGCCGTCTTCCAGTCCATCGGAGACGGCGGCACCCAGCGCCGTCGCCATCATGCACGAGTTGAAGAAGCGGGCCTCCTGGCGCTGCAGGCGGGCGAGCGATTCATGGCCGCGCTGCAGTTCGTTGATCAGGCTGATGCGGCGCATGCCGATGGCGCGGCGCTGGTCGTCGGGCAGGTCGCGCAGCCACTGGTAGAACGCGGGCGACCCCAGGTAGAACGCGCCGTGCAGGTATTCGCCGTCGCGCTCCAGCCGGGCCTGGTCGCCGAGATTGGCGGTCCCGTCGGCGATGCGTCGCATCAGGGCTTCGTCATCCACCACCTTGCGCCGGATCACGCCGGTTTCGACCAGCCGCTTGAATCCTTCGTTGACCATCTCGCTGCAGCCGTACAGGCCGATGGCGAAGGGGTCCAGTCCGCCGCTGGCGAGCACGGCGGGGTGCCGCTCCAGCTCCGGGTCCAGGGCCGCCAGCACGCGCCGGTAGGTGGCATTGTCGGTGTGGCGCAGCACGAGCGCGTGGCACAGCGCATCGGCCAGTGCACCGATGCCGATCTGCAGCGTGCCGCCGTCGCGCACCAGCGTGCTGGCGTACAGGCCGATGGCGTAGTCGACGTCCGACACCGGCTGGCGCGGCAGCCCGAACAGCGGCGGATACGGGCCCTGCGGGCTCACGGTGATGTCGAAATAGGTGTCCTCGACCGCTGTCGTGCCGCCGATCCAGGGCAGCTGCGGGTCGACTTCCGCCACCAGCAGCGGGCGCGCCAGGCCGCGTGCGAGGTGCGCATCGACCGTGTCCTGGGTGAGGTCGTTGTTGCACGAGAACGACAGGCGCGTGCCGCCGGGCTCGCGCGCGACCTTCTGCACGATGACGTTGAGCGCGCGGTCGGCGAGCGCCCGGGCGACGTGCGTGTAATTGAGGCTGGCGTACAGGCGCTGTGCGGTGGTCGAGCGCAGCAGGGCACCGCCCTGCATGTAGAACTCCTCCACCTCCATGTGCGCGGGCAGTGCGTCGCGCTTCATTGCCCGCACGTAGTCCAGGCGCGGGAAGTCGTCGCCGAAATGGCGCGTGGCGAAGGGCGTCACGAATCGTCCCTCCAGTCCCTTGCCACCCGCAGGCGGATCGAGCGAGAGAGCGGTGTACAGCGACCAGGGGCGCGAAGGGTCCGTCGCGCCGCGTGCATACAGCGCATTGAGCAGGCGGTGCGGCTTGCCGATGCCCAGCGGTGCGCCGATGCGCAGCGGACCGTAGGTGTGGGCCAGGATCAGGTCGACGGCTTCGTCGAGGTCGGTGAGGTGGCGTGGGCTCATGTGCGCCAGCGTAGCGAGCCCAGCGTTAATCGGCCATGGGTCACTGCTCCAGCATGTCCGGCCGGAACAGCCGGCGCCGGGAGACTTCGCGGCCGGCGACCATGAAGCGTCCGTCGCCGCGGTAATGCACCGTGCGCGGGATGCGCGGCGAGGGGGCGACATGCGCCGCCACCACGCGCCACACGAACAGCGGGTAGTCGGCGGTGATCCGCGTTTCGTGCAGGCGGCATTCGAACTGCGCGTGGCATTCGGCGATGCGCGGCGCGCCGACTTCGCGTGAACCCAGCGGCGTCAGGTCGAAGCGGTCGAACTTGTCCTGCTCGGTACTGCTGCAGTTGCCGATCCGCACCACCGTGTCCAGCAGGTCCTCGGTCGGCAGATTGATCACGCATTCGCGGCTGGCCCGGGCCAGGGCATGGCTGCGGTTGGCCTGCCAGATGTACGTGCCGACCATGTCGTAGCCCAGCATCATGTGCCAGCCCAGCGTCATGATCGCGCGCTCGCCGCGGTGTGCGGTGCTCAGCAGGACCACGGGTCCCGGCTCCAGGTAGCGGCGCGTCTGGTCGACGGGGAGGGACTTCCAGCGCGTGGGGTGCTTCATGCGGGGCGCTCCGGTGGCGTGACCGCAGGATAGGGCGGCGTCAGTCGAGGACGTGTGTGGAGTCGGCCACGCGGCGCACTTCGTCCGGGTGATGGCTGACGTAGACGATGGGCAGGCGGATTTCGTCGCGCACGCGCTGCAGGTAGGGGATCAGTTCCTCGCGACGCGCCTGGTCCAGCGCCGACAGGGGTTCGTCGAACAGCAGCATCGACGGTTGCGAGAGCAGGGCGCGGCCGATCGCCACGCGCTGGGCTTCGCCGCCGGACAGGTTGCGCGTGCGCCGGGCCAGCAGGGGCGCGATGCCGAGCAGGTCCACCACGGCGTCGAATCCGAACCGCGGCGCGCCATGCCCGCCATGCCGCCCGTAGAGCAGGTTGCGGCGCACGTCCAGGTGCGGGAACAGCCGCGCATCCTGGAACACGTAGCCGACGCGGCGACGGTGCACGGGGACGTCGATGCCGCGCGTGCTGTCGAACAGGCAGCGGCCGTCCACGTCGATGCGGCCGGCGACCGGCGTCACCAGTCCGGCGATGGCGTTGAGCACCGAGGTCTTGCCGGCGCCCGACGGGCCGACCAGCGCGATCACGCGCGCATCGTCCTTGATCCGCACGTGGCGTTGGAAAGTCCCGCGCCGCAGTTCGATGTCCAGTTCGAGCATCAGCCATCCTCGCCGTGGCGGGTGGGATGGCGTCGCACCAGCCATTCGGAGAACAGCAGGGCCGCCAGCGAGATCGCGACGGCGACGGCGGCGAGGCGCCAGATGCCGGCCTCGCCGCCGGGGATCTGCATCAGTCCGTAGATCGCCGACGACAGGGTTTGGGTTTCGCCGGGGATGTTGGAGACGAAGGTGATGGTGGCGCCGAACTCGCCCAGCGCCTTCGCGAACGCCAGCACGCACCCGGCGACCAGGCCGGGCCAGGCCAGCGGGAGGGTGACGGTCAAGAAGACGCGCCATGGCCCGGCGCCCAGGGTGGACGCGGCCTGTTCCAGGCGACGGTCCGTGGCTTCCAGCGACAGGCGGATCGCACGCACCATCAGCGGGAATCCCATCACCGCGCACGCCAGCGCCGCGCCGGTCCAGCGGAACGCGAACACCAGACCGAGGTGCTCCTTCAGGAAGGCACCCACGGCGCCCTGCGTGCCCAGCGTGACCAGCAGTGCGTAGCCCATCACCACCGGCGGCAGCACCAGCGGCAGGTGGACCAGCGCATCCAGCAATGCCTTGCCCGGGAAGCGGGTCCGCGCCAGCAGCCAGCCGACCAGCACGCCAAGCGGCAGGCTCGCCAGTGCCGCCACCGCCGCGACCTTCAGGCTGAGGCGGATCGCGGTGAGTTCGTCAGCGCTGAACGCATCGAACACGGGGTGTCAGTCCTTCACTGCGAAGCCGCGCTTGGTGAAGAGGGCATCAGCGGGCGGCGACGCCAGCCATTGCACGAACCGCGCTGCCTGCGCGACGCGCGCACCCCGCAGCGCCGCCACCGGATAGACGATGGGCGGGTGCGAGTCCTCGGGAAAGGTCGCCACGACGCGCACGTCCGGTTCCGCCTTCGCGTCGGAGGCGTACACGATGCCCAACGGCGTTTCGCCGCGCGCCACCAGCATGAGGGCCGCGCGTACGCTTTCGGATTCGGCCAGCCTCGGTCTGACGCCGTTCCACAGCGACAGCGACTCCAGCGAGGCCTTCGCGTACTTGCCCGCCGGGACGGTCCGGGTCTGGCCGACCGCGAGACGGCCGTCTCCTAGCGCGGCCAGCAACGTCGCGGGGCGCTTCAGGTCGACCCGTGCCTTGCTCGCCCTGGGTGCGATCAGCACCAGCCGGTTGCCGAGCAAGCTCCGCCGCGTGGCGACGTCCAGCCTGTTGCGCTGCTGCAGGTAGTCCATCCACTCCAGGTCGGCGGAGAAGAACACGTCCGCCGGCGCGCCCTGTTCGATCTGGCGCGCCAGCGCCGAACTGGCGGCGTACGACACCCGGACCGGTACGCCGGTCTGCTTCCGGTACGCCGCGGCGGCCTCGTCCAGCGCTTCCTTCAGGCTGGCGGCGGCGAAGACGGTAAGGCCTGCATCGTCCTGCGCGCGTGCTGCCGTGGACGCAAGCGACACGGCGATCAGCAAGAGGGCCGAGAAGGAGCGGAGCAACGGGCAGAGCTTCATGCGGACGACTCCTCAGGGGGATGCCACACGCGTGTCGGGGGCGGCGAGGGTACGGTGGATGTCAGCGGCCACCCAGCGCTTTGTTCAGCACGGCTGCCAGCGCCACGCCACCGGCGCGCAACTGTCGTTCTGCGATCGGCAGATGCTTGTCGACATACGCCTGTTCGAGCTTCGCGCGGCGTGGATAGAAGTCCGGCCGTGTCACCACCCGGCACGACTGTTCTGCCCAGACGGCCGCCGGTGGTGGCAGGACCATGGCGGCGAGCGCGGGGCGCGGCAAGGTACGCAGGTGCGCCAGATAGGCCTGCTCGCCGCGTCCGGTGGATACGAGCATGCGGCTGTCCCACAGCGTATGCAGGTTGGTGCCCTGGCCGTCGAAATTGACCTGCACGTCGTTGCCGCCCTTGTCGTGGGCGTAGCCGGCATGCAGCGGCTGGTGCACGTCGCCGACGAAGTGCACGACGAACTTCAGCGCCTGCAGCCGCTCGGCATGGGTACGTTTCGGATCGGCCAGGACCGCGGCCTGCGTGCGGATCGCCTCGACGACGCAGTTGCCGGCGGGGCAGTCGCGGACCTGTTCGTAGGCGCAGTCGTGTTCGCCGAGATTGACGAAGTGCCAGCGTGCGGACGTCCTGCCGAGCACGGGATCATGCTTGCGCAGGTCGTCGGCCCAGCTGGCGATGCCGGCGAGGGTGGGATCCTGTTCGCCCTGTAACAGGACCTCGGCCTGGCGGCGCGCCTGCGGCGTCAGGTCGTCCCATGCCAGCAGCGCCACCAGGCGATGGCCCAGCGGGCCCCATGCGCGCGCCGGGAGCGGCAGCAGCGCAAGCGCGACGGCCAGGAGAAATGCGGGAACGAAAAGAAGGGGACGGACCATGCCGGTACTTTAACCGACACGGGCCGTCCCCATTGCGCGTTGCGGGCGTTATGCGGTGCTCAGAACTTCACGACATAAGCCACGCCGTACACCAGCGGGTCGATATTGGCGGTGCCCAGCTTGGCGCCGTCCACCTCGACGTCGGTGTCGATGTCGATCCAGCGCGCATCCACGCGCACCGCGCCACGCTCGCTGACCTTGATGTCCATGCCGACGTGCGCGGCCAGGCCCCAGGAGTCGTCCAGCTTCAGGTCGGTGCCTGCCAGCGCACCCTTGGTGTCTTCGCTGAAGAACGTGGTGTAGTTCAGGCCGGCGCCCAGGAACGGCGATACCTTGCCCTTGCTGTTGAAGTGGTACTGCAGCGACACGGTCGGCGGCAGGTGCTTGGTGCTGCCCACGGTGCCGACGCCGTCGACGGCGATGTCGTGCTTGAACGGCAGCGCGGCCAGCACTTCCAGGCCCAGGTTGTCGCGCAGGAAGTATTCGAAGGTGATGGTCGGCTTGACGTCGCTGTCGATGTCCAGCGGCAGGGTGCCGCCGGCCAGCGTGCCGTTGTCGGACTTGGGGTTCACCTGGTGCACGCCGACGCCCAGGGTCCAGTCGCCCTTGGACTGGGCGAAGGCGGGAGCGGCGGCGCCGAAGGCGAGGGCTATGGCAATCGGGATCAGGGTCTTCTTCATGGTGATGACGCTCGTTGGAGAGTGGGGCCAGTCTCCACCCGCGTACGGGGCGCCGCCTTGATCCTGATCAATGCCCGCCACGGCCTGCTGCCGGGGCGGGCTGTTAGAATGTGGGCCCCGTCAACCCCGCCGCGCCGCGCGCGGCCGCAGGAGTCCTGAGCAATGTCGATCAAGGTGGGTATCAACGGCTTCGGCCGCATCGGGCGCAACGTGCTGCGTTCCGCCGTGCAGAACTTCGGCAACGACATCGAGATCGTCGCCATCAACGATCTGCTGGAACCGGACTACCTGGCGTACATGCTGCAGTACGACTCCGTGCACGGTCGCTTCGACGGCGACGTGAAGGTCGAAGACGGCGCGCTGTTCGTCAACGGCAAGAAGATCCGCCTCACCCAGGAGCGCGATCCGGCCAACCTCAAGTGGGACGAAGTCGGCGCCGATGTCGTCATCGAATCCACCGGCCTGTTCCTCGACAAGGCCACCGCGCAGAAGCACCTGGATGCCGGCGCGAAGAAGGTCATCCTGTCGGCACCGTCGAAGGACGACACGCCGATGTTCGTCTACGGCGTGAACGACAAGACCTACAACGGCGAGGCGATCATCTCCAACGCGTCGTGCACGACCAACTGCCTGGCGCCGATCGCCAAGGTGCTGCATGACAAGTGGGGCATCAAGCGCGGCCTGATGACCACCGTGCACGCGGCCACCGCGACGCAGAAGACCGTGGACGGCCCGAGCAACAAGGACTGGCGCGGCGGTCGCGGCATCCTGGAGAACATCATCCCGTCCAGCACCGGCGCGGCGAAGGCCGTCGGCGTGGTGATCCCCTCGCTCAACAAGAAGCTGACCGGCATGTCGTTCCGCGTGCCGACCAGCGACGTGTCGGTGGTCGACCTGACCGCCGAGCTCGAGAACCCGGCCACGTACGAAGAGATCAAGGCCGAGATGAAGGCGCAGAGCCAGGGCGCGCTGAAGGGCATCCTGGGCTACACCGAGGACAAGGTGGTGGCCACCGACTTCCGCGGCGACACCCGCACCTCGATCTTCGACGCCGAGGCCGGCATCGCGCTGGACCCCACCTTCGTCAAGCTGGTGGCCTGGTACGACAACGAGTGGGGCTACTCCAACAAGTGCCTGGAAATGGTGCGCGTGGTCGCGGGCAAGTAAGCCGCCACGCCGGCCGATCCGGCCGGAGCATCCGTACGCGAGCGCCCTTGGGCGCTCGCGTCGTTTCCGGGTATCACGAAGCGATACCGGGTACGCTGTCCTCGGCCACCCGCGGATCGGAATCTTGCAAATCCACCGGCCATGCCCGAGGCTGCGGGCGCGGCTGCACGGACGGCCGGAGGGCGCGGCATGCCGCGTCCTTGCACCGGAAACACGCACAGGCGAGGTCGGGGAATGGATGACGTGGTCGGGTTGTTGGTCCTGGTGGGGCTGGCCGTATTGGCCATGCCCGTCCTGCTCATCGTCGCGCTGGTGTCGGTCAGCGGCCTGAAGCGCCGCGTCGCCACGCTGGAAGCACAGGTCGCCCAGTTGCGCGCCGCGCGCGTCGCCGAGTCGGCGCCAGCCCCTGCCAGCACGGTGAGCGCGCCTGCGGCACCCGTCGAGGACGAAGGTCCTACGCTGGCGGACCTGATGCGCGACGCCGCACCGCCGCCGCGCGCGACACCCGCGCCTGCACCGGCTGCACCGGAGCGCGCCGCTGGACCACCGCCGATCCCGTCGGCACCCCAAACGCCCACGCCAGCGCCCGCTGCGCCACCGATGCCGCCCCGGCCGCCGCGTCCCGTCGCGCCCTCGCGTCCGGACTTCGCCACCACCGCGGTCCGCGCGGTGCAGCGCTGGTTCACCGTCGGCAACGTGCCGGTGAAGATCGGCATGCTGGTGCTGTTCGCCGGTGTCGCGGCACTGCTCAAGTACGGCGCCGACCAGGGCTGGTTCACCCTGCCGCCGGAACTGCGCCTGGCCGGCGTGGCGGCCGCCGCGCTGGGTGCGCTGGTGTTCGCGTGGCGCAAACGCGAGAGCAACCGCGTGTTCGCGCTCAGTCTGCAGGGTGGCGCCATCGGCGTGCTGCTGCTGGTGGTGTTCGCCGCCTTCAAGATCTTCGGCCTGATGCCGGTCGGCGCAGCCTTTGCGCTGAGCATCACGCTGGTCGCCGGCGCCGGCATGCTGGCCGTGCTGCAGGATGCCAAGGCGCTGGCGCTGTTCGCGCTGCTGGCGGGCTTCCTTGCGCCGATCTGGCTGTCGACGGGCAGCGGCAACCACGTGGCGCTGTTCTCCTACTACGCCGTGCTCAACGCGGCCATCGTCGGCATCGCCTGGTACAAGTCGTGGCGCCTGCTGAACCTGCTTGGCTTCGTCTTCACCTTCGGCATCGGCACCGTGTGGGGCCTGTTCGATTATGACCCCGCGAAGTACGGCACCACCCAGCCGTTCCTGGCCTTGTTCTTCGTGTTCTACCTGCTGATCCCGCTGCTGTTCGCGCGCCGCCAGCCGGCCAGCCGGCGCGACTTCATCGATGGGTGCCTGGTGTTCGGCATGCCATTGGTGGCGTTCTCGCTGCAGGCCGGACTGATGCAGGGGGGTACGTTCGAAGACAGCCGCATGCCGCTGGCGTTCTGCGCGTTGGGGCTGGGCGTGCTGTACGCCGGGTTGTCGTGGCTGCTGCGCCGTCGCGAGAACTACGACGTGCTTGCGCAGTCGTATGCGCTGCTCGCGGTGGGTTTCGCCACGCTGGCGGTGCCGCTGGCGCTGTCGGCCCAGACCACGGCGAGCGTGTTCGCGCTGGAGGGCGCGGCGCTGGTCTGGCTGGGGCTGCGGCAGTCGCGCCTGCTCCCGCAACTGACCGGTGCGGGCCTGCAGATGGCGGCGGCGTTCGCGTTCTTCATCGCGCGCGCCGACGCCTGGTCCTCCGGCGGATTCGACGCGACGGCCCATCCGATGTTCGCCAACGCGCCCTTCATGAGCGCGCTGCTGATCGCGCTGGCAGGCCTGGCAAGCGCCTGGAGCTACCGCGGCCGGCTGGGCGCCGTCGCGGGGCTGTACTACCTGTGGGGCCTGGCCTGGTGGCTGGGCAATGGCGTCATCGAGATAGAGCGCTATCTGGGCCGTCGGGACGAACCGGACGCGATGCTCGCCTTCGCGGCGCTGACGGGCTGGCTGGCGGCCGAAGCGCATCGCCGTCGCCCGTCGGGTGCGCTGGCGTGGACGACGCTGGCGGCCTTGGCTTCTGCGGTGCCGCTGGCGATCTGGCAGTCGGATGTGCACCAGCAGCCATTCGCGGGCCATGGCGTCTGGGCGTGGCTGGTCTATGCGGCACTCGGCATTCGCAGCCTGATGTGCCTGCGCGACAGCGAACATCGCCTCGCCGGTGCGGCGCAGTTCGTCTGGTGGCTGGTGTGGCCGATGGTGGCGAGCCTGCTGATGGCGTGGCTGCCCGACTGGCTGGAAGGCATGGGCCAGGGCTGGACGGCCGGCCTGATCGCGTTACCGTGGCTGGTGGTCGTCGCGCTGGCGCTGTTCCGCTGGGGCTGGTTGTCGGCGCCGCTGGGCGAACGCTTCGACGGCTGGCGTACCCCGCTCTTGGGCGTGCTGTTCGCCGCGCTCGGCCTGTGGTGGGCAGGCTCGCTGTTCCTCGCCGGCGACGCCATGCCGCTGCCGTGGATTCCCGTGGTGAACCCGCTGGAACTCGCCCAGCTCGCGGTGCTCGTGCTGCTCCTGCGTTGGTGGATGCCGGAAGACCGCAGCATGCCGCCCATGCAGATCGTGCTGCTGTCGTCGGCCGCCTTTGTGTGGATCACTTCCGTGGTGCTGCACGCCGTCCATCACTGGGGTGGCGTGCCGTGGAGCGATGGACTCCTGTCGAGCAGCCTCGCGCAGACCAGCCTGACCATCGTGTGGAGCGTGCTGGGCGTGCTGGGCTGGGTGATCGGTTCGCGCCGCGGCCAGCGCATGTTGTGGCTGGGGGGTGCGGTGCTGATGGGCGTGGTGCTGGTGAAGCTGGTGTCGGTGGACCGGCAGCATCTGGGCAACCTGCTGGGCATCGGTTCCTTCATCGCCTACGGCCTGCTGTGCACGGTGGTGGGTTATCTGGCACCGGCGCCGCCGCGCCGCATCGATACCGAGGAGGCGACCGCATGAGGACCCTGCTGCTTGCCCTGGCATTGCTGGCCGCGTCGTCCGCAACGCTGGCGCAGTCGCCGGCACAGGCCGCGTATGCCAAGCGGTGGCCGCTGGCCCTGTCCGCCGAACGCGCGGGCGCCTACCGCGTCGAGCTCGATCGCAGCGTCTACACCACCACCGCCTGGGCCGACCTGCGCGATGTGGACGTGCTGGATGCCAACGGAAAGCCGGTGGCGGCGGCATTGTTCGGGCCCGAACAGCCTACGGCGTTGCCGGCACGACGCATCGTGGTGCCGTGGTTTCCGTTGCCCGCGCCGGCGCAGGGTGCAGGCGAACCCGCGAGCGTGTCGGCTCAGTTCGGCGAACACGGGCGCATCGTCCGCATCGAGGCCAGCGGCGGCATACCGTCGGAGGACACGGGGCGGGCCTTCCTGGTGGACCTCAGCGGCATCCGCGACAACCCCGAAGCGCTGGAGATCACCTGGGACCCGGGCGAGCCCCGCGAGGCCCGTTTCCGCGTGGAAGGCAGCCACGACCTTCAAACATGGGACGTGATGCAGTCGCGCGTGACACTGATGGAACTGCAGCGCGGCACCCAGCGGCTGCTGCACGACGAGGCGCCCATCCAGGCCGGATTCCGCTACGTGCGCTTCGTGCCGCTCGATGCCGCTGCGGCGCTGCCGATCCGCGAAATCCGCGTGCGTCTGGATGCCGCGCATCTGCAGCAGACGGTGGCGTGGTCGGAAATGCAGGGGCGGCGCATGCGGGAGCATGGCGTGGACGGGTTCGTCTACCACAGCGATGGCCGCTATCCCATCGCCCTGGCCAACCTGGCGATGGATGATTTCGCCGTGGGCGAATGGACGCTGGAAAGCCGCGACGCCGATGACGCGCCATGGCGGCTGCGCGCCGGTCCGTGGGTGGCCTATCGCGTGGACGGCGAACGTCCCAGCGCATCGCCCGATCAGGCCTTGTCCAGTGGACCGGTGCGCGACCGCCAGTGGCGGCTGCGCAGCCGCGGCGCCTTGCCCGAGCGGGCGCCCACGCTGCGACTGGGCTACCGGCCCGAGGTGATGGTGTTCCTGGCGCAGGGCACGCCGCCCTATGCGCTGGTGGCCGGCAGCGCGAGCGCCCGCCGTGCCACGGTGCCCATGCCGGCGCTGGTCGACGCACTGCGGCGCGACCGCGGCGCCGAATGGCAACCGGCGCCCGCCTACCTGTCCACGGCCGCGGTGCTGGCCGGCGACGCCGCGCTCGTGGCGCCGCCTGAACCCCGCGACTGGAAGGCCTGGCTGCTGTGGGGCGTGCTGCTGCTGGGGGCGGGGCTGGTGGCCGCGTTCGCCTTCAGCCTGTTGCGCGGCCGCCCGCCGGCGTAGCCGCTCGTTTGCGGCAGGGGAGGGCAGGCGGGACAATGGCGGTCTTTCCCGCCGCCCAGGACCTCCCATGCCCATCGTCCGCATGACCGATCTCGACCTCACCGGCAAGCGCGTGCTGATCCGCCAGGATCTGAACGTACCGATCGAGGGCGGCCGCATCACTTCCGAGCAGCGCATCACCGCCTCGCTGCCCACGTTGAAGCTGGCGTTGCAGAAGGGCGCGGCCGTGATGGTCACCTCGCACCTCGGCCGTCCGAAGGAGGGCGTGTGGAGCGAGGCCGATTCGCTGGCGCCGGTCGCCGCGCGCCTGTCCGAGCTGCTCGGCGTGGAGGTGCCGCTGGTGAAGGACTGGGTGGATGGCGTGGCCGTGCAGCCGGGCCAGGTGGTGCTGCTCGAGAACTGCCGCATGAACGTCGGCGAGGGCAAGGATGACGAAGCCCTGTCGAAGAAGTACGCCGCGCTCTGCGATGTGTTCGTCATGGATGCGTTCGGCACGGCGCACCGCGCGCAGGCCTCCACGCATGGCGTGATCCGCTTCGCCGCCGTGGCGGCCGGTGGCCCGCTGCTGATGGCCGAACTGGATGCGCTGGACAAGGCGCTGGCCAATCCGGCGCGCCCGCTGCTGGCCATCGTGGCCGGCAGCAAGGTCTCCACCAAGCTCGAACTGCTGACCAGCCTGGTGGGCAAGGTCGACCAGCTGATCGTCGGTGGCGGCATCGCCAATACCTTCATCGCTGCCGAAGGGCACGCCGTGGGCAAGTCGCTGTACGAGGCCGACCTGGTGGATACGGCGAAGAAGATCGATGCCGATGCCAGGGCGCGCGGCGCCGAGATCCCGCTGCCGACCGATGTCGTGGTCGCCACCGCGTTCGCCGCCGACGCCCCGGCGACGGTGAAGGCCGTCGATGCCGTCGCGGACGACGAACTGATCCTCGACATCGGTCCGCAGACCGCAAAGCGCTATGCCGACCTGATCAGGTCGGCCGGCACGGTGGTATGGAACGGGCCCGTGGGCGTGTTCGAGTTCGATGCTTTCGGCAAGGGCACCGAGACGCTGGCGCACGCCATCGCACAGTCGAAGGCGTTCTCCATCGCCGGCGGCGGCGACACGCTGGCCGCGGTGGACAAGTACGGCATCGCCGGCGACGTCAGCTACATCTCCACCGGTGGCGGCGCGTTCCTGGAGTTCCTGGAAGGCAAGACGCTGCCGGCTGTCGCGGCACTGGAATCCCGCGGCGCGTGAGTCGCGCCACGCTGTTCTTCGATCTGGACGGCACGCTGATCGATTCGGCCGTCGGCATCACCCGCTGCATCGCGCACGCGCTGACGCAGCTGGAACATCCGGTCCCGTCCGAGGAGGAACTGCGGGGCTGGATCGGCCCGTCGCTGCGGACCAGTTTCATGCCGCTGCTGGGCGATCCGGCCAGGGTCGAAGCCGCCGTCGAGCACTATCTGGAACGCTTCGAGTCGCACGGCTGGCTCGAGCACCAGGTCTACGCCGGCATCGGCGAGGCCATCGAGGCGCTGCATGCGGACGGATACCGGCTCGCGGTGGTCACGGCGAAGAACGAGCCGCATGCCCGCAGGATCCTCGCGCACCTGCCGTTCGGCCACCGCTTCGAGGAGATCGTCGGCGCCACCATCGACGGCCGCCTGAGCCACAAGGCGGACCTGATCGGCGAAGCGCTGCGCCGGCTTGGAGCGAGCCCGGATGCCTGCTGGATGATCGGCGACCGTCGCATGGACATAGAGGGCGCGCGCCATCACGGCATGCGCAACGTCGGGGTGCTGTGGGGTTTCGGCGGCGAGCAGGAACTGCGCGACGCGGGCGCGGATCATCTGGTCATGTCGCCTGCACGATTGGGGCCGCTGTTCGGCTGAATCGCGCGATCAAACGCGCGTTTCATCGGTTTCGTTTGCGCAGTCGGGTGTGCGCGCGCAGCATCCTGTCGTGATGCTCAGACCAAAAAAATACCAGTGGCGCGATGTGGCTGTATAGCGAAAAATGGCTTTAAAACAAGCGTTTTCATCGCGCTTCGTGCGCGAACGCAGCGGTGTCCCGGGACAGCATGCGGACAGCGCGATGATCGGCCATTGCGGTACCCGGTCGCTGTGGTAGCGTTTGCGCGATCACAGGGAACCCGCACCATGACAGAACGCCAGCGCCGCACCAAGATCCTCGCCACCCTCGGACCGGCGACGGACCCGCCCGGTGTGCTGGAGGAACTGTTCCGCGCAGGCGTCAACGTAGTGCGCCTCAATTTTTCCCATGGCGATCCTTCCGGGCAGGCCAAGCGCGCCGCCGCCGTACGCCTGGCCGCGCAGCGCGTGGGGGCGGAAGTCGGCATCCTCGCCGACCTGCCCGGTCCGAAGATCCGCATCGAGCGATTCGCAGAAGGCAAGATCGTGCTGAAGAAGGGCGACCGCTTCGATCTGGTCGCGAGTGCGGACGCGCCGCCGGGCGACATCAATCAGGTCGGTGTCAGCTATCTTGGCCTGCCGGGCGATGTCGGCGCTGGCGACGTGCTGCTGCTGGACGACGGCCTGATGCAGCTGCAGGTAGTGCAGGTCGACGGCGAGCGCATCGTCTGCACGGTGCTCAACGATGGCGTGCTTTCCGATCGCAAGGGATTGAACAAGCAGGGCGGCGGCCTGTCATTGGGTGCGCTGACCGAGCGCGACCGGGAGCTGATCGCGTACGTGGCCGAGAACATCGGCGTGGACTTCATCGCCGTGTCGTTCTGTCGCAACGCCGAAGACATGAACGAGGCGCGCCGCATCGCGCGCCAGCACGGCTGCGATGCCGCGCTGGTGTCGAAGATCGAGCGCACCGAGGCCATCGAGAACCTGGCCGAGATCGTCGATGCCAGCGACGTGGTGATGGTGGCCCGTGGCGACCTGGGCGTGGAGATCGGCGATGCCGAACTGCCGGGCCTGCAGAAGAAGATCATCCGCGAGTCGCTGGCGCGCAACAAGGTGGTCATCACCGCCACCCAGATGCTGCAGTCGATGGTGGACAGCCCCATCCCCACGCGCGCCGAGGTGCTGGACGTGGCGAACGCCGTCATCGACGGCACCGACGCCGTGATGTTGTCGGCCGAAACGGCGGCAGGCAGCTACCCGGTGCGTGCGGTGGAAGCGATGGCGCGCATCTGCTTGGGCGCCGAGAAGCAGTTCGAGATGGACACCGATTTCGAGAAGGCGCCGCGCAACCTCGAGCGCGCCGACCAGGCGATCGCGATGGCGACCATGTTCCTGTCCGAGCACATCGGCGTGCGCGCGATCGTGGCGATGACCGAATCCGGCGGCACCGCGCGCTTCCTGTCGCGCTTCCGCTCCAGCGCGCCGATCTACGCGTTCTCGCGCCACGACGGCGCGCGCCGCAAGATGGCGATGATCCGCGACGTGTTCCCCATCGCCTTCGACAGCCGTGGCCTGGCGCCGCGCGAGGCCGCGCGCGATGCGATGCGCGTGCTGCACGATCGCGCACTGCTGGCCGAGGGCGACCGCGTGATCTTCACCAGCGGTGACCACATGGAGAAGCACGGCGCCACCAACACGCTGCGCCTGCTGCAGATGGGCGAACGGGGCAAGGCCGAGGGGCTGGGCGAGCTGTAACCGGTTTCCCGGCGCGCCCACCGCGTCTGGCGGGGGAGCGATGCGGCGCATCCATCGCCGCGACCGCCCGCTGCCGTCGCGGCGCGGGCTACAATTGGTATCTTTCCCGCCGCCTTTCCAGGAACTCCCCATGAGCATCGAACAGCTTGCCGAAACCGCCCAGGCCATGGTGGCCCCGGGCAAGGGCATCATCGCGATCGACGAGTCCACCACCACCATCGCCAAGCGGTTCCAGGGCGTGGGCATCGAGAACACGGAAGAGAACCGTCGCGCCTACCGTGAGCTGCTGCTCACCACGCCCAAGCTGTCCGACTACATCTCCGGCGCCATCCTGTTCGACGAGACCATCCGCCAGTCCACCAAGGATGGCGTGCCGTTCGCCAAGTACATGAGCGACCACGGCATCATCCCCGGCATCAAGGTGGACAAGGGCACGCATCCGCTGGCCGGCTGCCCGGGCGAAGTGGTCACCGAGGGTCTGGACGGCCTGCGCGAGCGCCTGAAGGAGTACTACAAGCTGGGTGCGCGCTTCGCCAAGTGGCGTGCGGTCATCACCATCGGTGAGGACATCCCGTCCGGCACCTGCATCGAGGCCAATGCGCATGCGCTGGCCCGCTATGCCGCGCTGTGCCAGGAATGCGGCCTGGTCCCGATGGTGGAGCCGGAAGTACTGATGGACGGCGACCACAACATCGAGGTCTGCTACGAAGTGACCGAGGCCGTGCTGCGTTCGCTGTTCGGCGCGCTGTACGAGCAGAACGTGCTGCTGGAGGGCACCATCCTGAAGGCCTCGATGGTCATCGCCGGCAAGGACTGCGACGAGCAGGCCGACGTGGACGAGGTGGCCGAATCCACCGTCATGTGCCTGAAGAGCACCGTGCCGGCGATCCTGCCGGGCATCGTGTTCCTGTCCGGCGGCCAGACCGACGAGCAGTCCACCGCGCACCTCAATGCGATGAACCGCCTGGACACCCTGCCGTGGCCGCTGAGCTTCTCCTATGGCCGCGCCATGCAGCAGGCCGCGCTGAAGCTATGGTCGCAGGACCTGGTGGGCAATTTCGCCAAGGCCCAGGCCGTGGTGTACGAGCGCGCCAAGGAGAACGGCCTGGCGGCGCTGGGCAAGTGGGAGGGGTAATCCTCCGCCCCCCGCGTGATCCCGACGCCGGCCTCGTGCCGGCGTCGTCGTTTCCGGTGGCCTGAATCCGGAATCCAGGGTGGCATCCGTTCCTGCCCGCAGTCGTTGCCGCGCAGGCGGGCACCCGGATGCCTGTGGATCCGGGGACGAGCGTCGCTGGGTCCTCGGGGTCGGCCCCTCCAACCTTACAGGCGGGGCCCCTGCCGAAAGCGCGGCTGAACAGGATTCCCTGCGTTAAACATTATTGCCTAAGCAGCTATATCATAGGCACCCATGAGTCATGCAAACGGCAAGAGCACCATCGGTTACCTGATCGCGGACCTGAGCCGGCTGTTCGGTCGCGTGTTCGACCGGCGTGCCGCGCACCTGGGCCTGACCCGCGTGCAGTGGCGTGCGCTCAAGCGCATCCACCAGAGCGAGGGCATCACCCAGTCCGAGCTGGCCGACCTGCTCGACATGGAGCCCATCGCCGTGGGCCGCGTGCTGGACCGCCTGCAGAAGGCCGGCTTCATCGAGCGCCGCAGCGATCCGGACGACCGCCGCGTATGGCGCCTGCACCTGCTGCCGCAATCCGACGCGGTGATGCATGACATCGAAGCCGTCGCCATATCCGTGCGCGAGGACTGCCTGGCCGGCGTCGATGCCGATGAACTGGCGACGACGCTGAAGGTGCTGGGCCAGATCCGCGAAAACCTTTCCCGGCTCGACCGCGCCAGCCGCGCCGAGTCTTCCCTCCGCAAGAGCTGACCTCCACCATGACCAGCAAGATCAACGAAGCCGCGGAAAAGGCGGCACAGGTTCCCCTTCCCAAACGCCGCCGGGTCCCCGTGTGGCTGTGGGTCGCCGGCCCGCTCGCCGTGGCCGGCTTGTTCGGCTGGGAATACATCGCCTCGCAACGCGAAGTGAGCACCGACAATGCCTATATCAAGGCCGAGCGCATCCTGATCGCCCCGCAGGTCGGCGGGCGCGTGGTCGAAGTCGCCGTGCAGCAGAACCAGCCGGTGAAGAAGGGCGACCTGCTGTTCCGCATCGATGCCGATCCGCTGACGATCGCCGTCGCGCAGAACGAAGCGCTGGTCGCGCGCATGGCGAACTCCGCCAGCGCCAGCCGCGCCAAGGTGGTCGGCACGGGCACCTCGATTCAGGCCGCACGCGAAACGCTGACGTGGGCGCAGCGCGACCTGCAGCGCATGCAGCAGCTCGCCGGCCAGCAGCTGGTTTCGCGCAAGATGCTGGACGACGCGCGTCATGCCGTCGCCGAAGCCCGCACCGACTTGGCCGACGCCATCGCCACGCAGTCCGAGGCCACCGCGTCGCTGAGCGGCAGCCCGGGCACGCCCACGCAGGACCTGCCGGAATACCGCGCCGCGGCCGCCATGCTCGCCAAGGCGAAGCTCGACCTGGCGCACGCCGAAGTGCGCGCGCCGGTGGACGGCATCGTCGGCCTGCACGACCTGCAGGTGGGCGAATACATCAACGTCGGCCAGACGGCGATGCCGCTGGTGGCCACCTCGCCGATCTGGGTGGAAGCCAACTTCAAGGAAACCGAGCTGGAGAAGATGAAGGTCGGTCAGCCCGCGACGATCGAAGTGGACAGCTATCCGGGCGTGAAGTGGAAGGCGCACGTGGCCTCCATCGCGCCCGCTTCCGGTGCCGAGTTCAGCGTGCTGCCGCCGCAGAATGCCACCGGCAACTGGGTGAAGATCGTCCAGCGCATCCCGGTGCGCCTCGAGATCGACAGTGCTGCCGCCGATGCGCCGCAGCTGCGCGCCGGCATGAGCGCTGACGTGCACGTCGAGCTGCGCGACGGTGATACGGCCACCAGCCGCGCCACCGCGGCGCGCTGAGGCATTGGTTTCCATGTCATCCCGGGCGTGCGCGGATGCGGGCGAGGGCACTGTGGTGGGGCCCGGCCCCGCTGACGCCGCGCCCCGGGTGACCTCTGGATCGTCGCGCGCCATGTGTGCCGATCCCTTCCGGACTTCTCCATGAGCACTTCCACCGCTGCCGCGGCTACCGCGCAGGACGACACCGGCAAGCGCACGCTGCTGGTCGGCTCGGTGATGCTGGCCACGCTGATGCAGGCGCTGGACACCACCATCGCCAACGTCGCGCTGCCGGACATGCAGGGCTCGCTATCGGCCACCCAAGACCAGGTGTCGTGGGTGCTGACCAGCTACATCGTCGCCGCCGCGATCCTGACGCCGGTCACCGGCTGGCTGGCCGGCCGGCTCGGCCGCCGCCGCCTGCTGATCATCGCGGTCAGCGGTTTCACCGTGGCCTCGCTGCTGTGCGGCATCGCCACCGGCATCGGCGAGATGGTGCTGTTCCGCATCCTGCAGGGCGTGTTCGGCGCGTCGCTGGTGCCGATCTCGCAGTCGCTGCTGCTCGATGCCTTCCCGAAGGAGAAGCACGGCGCGGCGATGGCGATGTGGGGCATGGGCATCATGGTCGGGCCCATCCTCGGGCCGCCGCTGGGCGGCTTCCTGACCCAGAACTACAGCTGGCACTGGGTGTTCCTGATCAACCTGCCCATCGGCATCCTGGCGCTGGTCGGCATCATGGCCAGCGTGAAGAAGGACGTGCTGCAGGAACGGAAGCTGGATGGCATCGGCCTGGGCCTGTTGGCGCTGGGTATCGGGGCGTTGCAGCTGTTCCTCGATCGCGGGCAGGGCGAGGACTGGTTCGGCAGCGTCGAGATCCAGATCGAGGCGGCGCTCGCGTTCCTGGCGCTGTACACCTACGGCCTGTGGTGGTGGCGCAAGCGCGACGCCGCGCTGCTCGACCTGGGCCTGCTGAAGAACGCGAACTTCGCCGTCGGCTGTGCACTGATCTTCGTCGTGGGCATCGTGCTGTTCGCCACGCTGGCGCTGCTGCCGCCGTACCTGAGCACGCTGATGAACTATCCGGTGCTGACCATCGGCCTGGTGCTGGCGCCGCGCGGCGTGGGCACGATGTTCAGCATGATGGTGGTCGGCCGTCTGCTGGGTCGCATCGACGCGCGCTGGCCGATCCTGGTCGGCATGGGGTTGATGGTGTTCTCGCTGCACGGCATGACCCAGTTCGGGCCGAATGCGTCAATGCACTCCATCATCTGGCTCGGTGTCATCCAGGGCATGGGCCTGGGCCTGGTGTTCGTACCGATCTCGACGGTCGCCTACGCCACCCTGGAGCCGCACCAGCGCACCGAGGCGGCGGGCCTTTTCAGCCTGGTGCGCAACATCGGTTCGTCGGTGGGCATCTCGGTGGTGATGACGATGCTGTCGCGCGCCATGCAGGTGAACCATGCCGAGATCGGCGCGCGCATCCCGGCCTTCGGCGCGGAGACCACGCTGCTGCCGGCGGCGATGAATCCGTCCACCGCCACCGGCCTGGCCCTGCTCAACGCCGAGGTCAACCGGCAGGCGGCGGCCATCGGCTACCTCAACGACTTCAAGCTGATGATGCTGCTCACGCTGGTGTCGATGCCGCTGGTGCTGCTGATGCGGGGTGGCAAGGCGCCGTCCGGCGGCAACGCGGGCGCCGACGCCGCCGCGGCGCACTGACATGCGGATCGAGGGCCTGCACCACGTCGCGATCATCGCGTCGGACTATGCGCGGTCGAAACACTTCTACACCGAGGTGCTCGGCCTGCGCGTGGTCGCCGAGCACTATCGCGCGGAACGCGATTCCTGGAAGCTCGACCTCGCGTTGCCGGACGGCACGCAGGTCGAGCTGTTCTCGTTCCCGTCGCCGCCACCGCGCGTGTCGCGCCCCGAAGCCTGCGGCCTGCGCCACCTCGCCCTGCGCGTGGCCGATCTCGACGCCGCCGTCGCCCACCTGCACGCACAGAAGGTGGCTACGGAGCCGGTTCGCGTGGACGAGTACACCGGCCGGCGTTTCACCTTCTTCGCCGACCCGGACGACCTGCCGCTGGAGCTGTACGAGCAGTGAGGTGCTCACTGTAGGAGCGACGTCAGTCGCGACCGCAGGCCATCCATGTCGGGATCCCGCAGACAGCGCATCGTCCTGCCGCGCCCGGCTTGACCAAGGATATGCGTGGCCGATGACATGCGGTCGCGACTGACGTCGCTCCTACAGGACTCCGTGCAGGCGTGGATTCGCCCGCTTCGGCCTGCTAACGTGCGGGCCATTCACCGGGGGATGTCGAAATGTTCTGCAAGCAATGCGGCCAGCAACTGGTCGACGAGGCGGTCGTGTGCCCGCACTGTGGCGTGGCGACGGGCCACTTTCCGCAGGTGGTCGCGCAGGGGAAGAGCCGCACCAGCTTCATCCTGTTCGGGGCACTGCTTGGTCTGATCGGCCTGCCGGGCATCCACAATTTCTATGCGGGCTACAACCAGAAGGGCCTGGTGCAGATCCTGGTCAGCGTGCTGTCGTGCTGGCTGTTGTGGATTCCCATGTACATCTGGACCATCGTGGAGATCTGCACGGTGACGGTCGACAGCGACGGCAAGCCGATGTACTGAGGCGTCACGTTGAGGAAGAAAATGTCATGAAGCCATCCGTCCCGTGCGTGGCCGGCCTGCTGCTGGCGCTCGCATCCGGCGTACATGCCGGAGAACTGGAGTGGCTGGCCGGCCATTGGTGTGGCCAGCGTGGCAAGACGTTCAGCGAGGAAACCTGGATGGCGCCGCGCGGCGGGCTGCTGGTCGGCATGCATCGCGATACGCGCGAGGGCAAGGCGATCGGTTTCGAGTTCATGCGCATCGCGCAACAGGAGGGGCGCTGGGTATTCCTGGCGCAACCCGGTGGCGGTGCGGTCACGGCGTTTCCCGCAGAGCACATGGCGCGGGGTCGCGTGGTGTTCGCCAATCCCGCACACGATTTCCCGAAGCGCGTGATCTATTCCCGGCCCGACGCCGATACGCTGCACGCGCGCGTGGACGACGGATGTGACGACGGCAAGGCGATGGAATGGACCTGGCGGCGCGATTGCGTCGCGCCGCCGAGGGAGTGAGCGTTGCGGTTACGGCAGCGCGGCTTCGCCCAGCGAGGCCAGCCATTCGTCGTCCGAGCCTTCGTTGACGCCCTCGAACAGCGGCGTGGAGAAGTAGCGCTCGCCGGTGTCCGGCAGCATCGCCAGCAGCACGTCGCCGGGCTTGGCCTTCTGCGCGACCTGCAGCGCGGCCGCCACGGTGGCGCCGCCGGAAATGCCCACGAAGATGCCTTCCTCGGCCGCCAGGCGGCGCGCGGTGGCGATGGATTCCACATCGGTGACCGGCAGGATCTCGTCGGCGACTTCGCGGTTCAGCACGTCCGGCACGAAGTCCGGCGTCCAGCCCTGGATCTTGTGCGGCTGCCATTCCTTGCCCTGCAGCAGCGACGCGCCGGCCGGTTCGGAGGCGGTGATGCGCACGTCCGGACGCGCGACCTTGAGCACTTCGCCCACCCCGGTGAGCGTGCCGCCGGTGCCCCAGCCGGTGACGAAATGGTCGAGCCGGCGGCCGGCGAAATCGCGCAGGATCTCCGCCGCCGTCGTCTGCCGGTGGTAGGCCGGGTTGGCCGGGTTGGCGAACTGGCGGGCGAGGAACCAGCCGTGCTGCTTCGCCAGTTCCTCGGCGCGCCGCACCATGCCGCTGCCGCGCTCGGCGGCGGGCGTCAGGATGACCTTGGCACCATAGGCGCGCATCAGCTTGCGGCGTTCGATCGAGAAGGTCTCGACCATCGTGGCGACGAACTTGTAGCCGCGCGCCGCGGCCACCATCGCCAGCGCCACGCCGGTATTGCCCGAGGTCGCCTCGATGATGGTGTCGCCGGGTTTCAGCAGGCCCTTGGCTTCGGCATCCAGGACGATCGCCAGGGCCAGACGGTCCTTCACCGAGCCGCCGGGATTGAACGACTCGACCTTGGCGTAGAGGGTGACGTGCTCGGGCGCGATGCGCTGCAGTTTCACGACCGGCGTGTGGCCGATGGTGTCCAGGATGCTGTCGTAAACGGCCATGGGGTCTCCGTGTGGCGTGGATCAGGCGGCCTGCAGTGTGGGCGCCGGAAGGTTGCGGGAATGTGTGGGCGCGGTGGCGCCGACCGGTGGTGCGCCGAACCAGTGCAGCGTGCCGGCCAGGGCCGCCACTTCGCCCAGGATCAGCAGGGCGGGCGAGCGTACCTGGTGAGAACGCGCCGTTTCCGGCAGATCGGCCAGGGTGCCGTTCAGCACGCGTTGTTCGCGGCGGGAGCCGTTCTCCACCAGCGCGAACGGCGTCGACGCCGCGCGGCCGTGCGCGATGAGACGGTCGCGAAGGCCTTCCAGCCCGGCCACGCCCATGTACACGGCCAGCGTCTGCCGTTCCTGCGCCAGCGACTGCCAGTCGAGGGTGTCGAAGGAGTCCTTGCAGTGCGCGGTCACCAGCTTGACCGACTGCGCATGGTCGCGATGCGTCAACGGGATGCCCGCGTAGGCGGCGCACGCGACCGCCGCGGTGATCCCCGGCACCACTTCATAGGGAATGCCGTGCGTGCGCAGGAATTCCAGTTCCTCGCCGCCGCGGCCGAACACGAACGGGTCGCCGCCCTTCAGCCGCACCACGCGGTGACCGGCGCGTGCATGTTCCAGCATCAGGCGGTGGATGTCGTCCTGCCGCGTGCTGTGGCCGCTGGCCGACTTGCCGACTTCGATATAGGTCGCATCACGGCGTCCGAGTCGCAGCACGTCCTCGCTGACCAGGCGGTCGTGCAGCACCACGTCGGCCTCGTTCATCGCCCGCAGCGCGTTGAGCGTCAGCAGGCCGGCGTCTCCCGGGCCCGCGCCCACCACCGCCACGGAACCGGTGCGGGGCTGGGGCGCGGCTTCATCCAGGCTGGCGAGGAAGTGGTGCTCGGCCTGCGCATGGAGCTGCTGGCGGAACAGGCGCGGCAACGGCCCGGCCAGTACTTTCTCGAAGAAGCGACGGCGTTCGGCGGGGCGCGGGAAGCGCTGACGGATGCGCTGGCGCTGCCGGGTGAACAACTCGGCCAGCGAGGTCCACGAATCGTCCAGCAGGGTCTCCAGCTGTCGGCGCAGGTGGCGCGCCAGCATCGGCGCGCCGCCCCCGCTGGAAATGGCGACCTGCAGCGGGCCGCGTTCGACGATCGCGGGCACCTGGAAGCTGGACAGGGCGGCGTCGTCCACCACATTGGCCAGCATCCGGCGCGCCTCCGCGGCGGTGGCCACCGCACGATTGACGGTGCGGTCGCCGGTGGCGGCGATCACCAGCCAGGCATCGTCCAACTGCCCGGGGGCGAATACCGCCTGCAGCCATTCGATCCGGCCCGCCGCCCGCAGGCCGGCCAGTGCAGGGGTCAGCGTGGGGGCCACGACCCGCACCCGCGCCCTGGTGTGGAGCAACGCCTCGGTCTTGCGCTCGGCGACGGCGCCACCGCCCACGACCAGTACCTGGCGGCCTTGCAGGTCGGCGAACAGGGGAAACAGCGGAGCGGTCACGGGCAGGGCGGGCAGGAGTGGGCTGATGACCGTACTGCCGGGTCATGCCTGTCGGAAATGACATCCCGACAACATCATATGCCTTGCGGTTATAAGCGACGGGGGCTACGGTCCGAGGAAATCCACTACAGTCCAAGGCCCCTTCCGGTGGGCCGACGCGCGCCCTACGCCGATGACGCTGACCCAACTCCGCTACCTGGTGGCCATCGCCGACGCCGACCTGAACATCACGCTGGCGGCCGCGCGCGTGCATGCCACCCAGCCCGGCCTGTCCAAGCAGCTCAAGCAGTTGGAGGATGAACTGGGCTTCCTGCTGTTCGTCCGCAAGGGTCGCAGCCTGGAGAGCGTCACGCCGGCCGGCCAGGAAGTGATCGAACGGGCGCGGCTGGTGCTGGCCGAGGCCAACAACATCCGCACCTATGCCGCCAACCAGCGCCGCGAGAGCCAGGGCCAGCTGGTGCTGGTGACCACCCATACACAGGCGCGCTTCGTGCTGCCGCCGGCCATCGCGCAGATCAAGCGCGACTTCCCGCAGGTCAGCGTCCACCTGCAGCAGGCGCCGGAGAGCACCGCGCTCGATCTGCTTACTCAGGGCGACGCCGACATGGCGGTGGTGAGTACCGCCGGCGACCCGCCGCAGGCCGGCATCGCCGTGCCGCTGTACCGCTGGCGGCGACTGGTGCTGGTGCCGCGCGGGCACGCGCTGGAACAGCTCGGCCGCGTGCCGGGCATGGCCGACCTGGCCGCGCAGCCGCTGATCAGCTACGAGTCCTCGACGCGACCGGGATCGTCGCTGCAACGCGCGTTCGCCAAGGTCGGACTGGAACCGGACATCGCCCTGACCGCGCTCGATGCCGACCTGATCAAGACTTATGTCCGCGCCGGATTGGGCGTGGGCCTGCTGGCCGAGATGGCGGTCAGCGCGACCGATACCGACCTGCGTGCATGGGCCGCGCCGGCGGAGGTGAAGGAGTGCATCGCCTGGGCCGTGCTGCCGCGCGAACGTGTGCTGCGCGACTACGCCCTGGACCTGGTGCGCGCGCTGGCGCCGCAGATCGATCGCCGCGACCTGCGCCGGGTGATCGACGGCAACCAGGATCCGGACTGGCCCACGCCGCCCACCTGGCAGGCGCTCACCCAGACCATCACCAGCTAGGCCCTGCGGTCCCCCGTCGGCGTGATTGACGCGCGCCGCCGCCCGCGCGACGCTGATGGCACTCTTCCGGGCATGTGTCGGCATCCCCATGAATCGTATTTCCAGGATGGTCGTGCGCATGTACGTGCCGGCGGCGGTGATCGCCGCCAGCGGGTTCGCCACAGCCGAAGCCGTCACCCGCACCGGACGCAGTTTCGGCGACGTCACGCCACAGCGCCTGGCCTCGCTGGCGTTCCTGCTGGCCATCCTGCTGGGCACCGCCTGGGCCCTGCACTCCACCTGGCGGCTCTACCGCTGGACGCGTGGCCGTGAACTGCGCTGCGCCTGCGGCGGCATGATGTCGCGGGTGCGCTACAACCGGCAGCGGCAGAAGTACCGCAAATGCCTGGCCTGCGGCGGCAAGACGCTGGAAGGCGCGCATTGCGGCGGCACGTGAGGTGGCGTTTCGACCGTGCCGTGGCGGTATGGACGCTGGGGCTGTTCGTACTGCTCGTGCTGTTGGCGACCCTCGGTGCGGGACGGGGGTGGATACGCAGTTTCGTCGGCGATGTGCTCGCCGTCCTCTGGCTGCATGGCCTGCTCGCCAGTGCCATGTGGCTGCGTCCGCCCATGCGTCCCCTGCTGGCGCTCGCCGTTGGGCTGGCCATCGAGGCGGTGCAGTACGTCAACCAGCAGATGGGCTGGCAGGTGGCGTCGCCCGTGCTGCGCATCGTGCTGGGCAGCACGCCGGACTGGCTCGACGTGGTCGCCTACCTGATCGGTTTCGTGCTGGCGTGCCTGCTGGAGCGGCGCTTGCCGGGCAAGCCCGCCGTCTGATCGCTCACGAAGGGCAGCGTCCGTCGACCGCCTGTTGTGCCACGCATTCGCGGTAGCTGTCGGGCAGCCCCCGGATCTCATGCGTCTTGCCGGGCGCCAGTACGAAGTCCTCCAGTGTGGTGCGTTCGCAGGCGGCGGGATTTTCGCCCGGTGCCGGCGCCGGGCAGCGCTCCGTGTAGACGCGGTAGTGGCATTGCCCGCTCTCGCTGGCGAAGCACTCGAACGTGGCCACGCCTTCGCGCAAGGTGGTCTTGCTGAAGAGCGTGTCCACGCCGTTGGCGCTGCTGTGGTGGATGGTGGTGACGCTGGGCTTCTCGTTGCATCCTGCCAGGGCCAGCAGGCAGGACATCAGGGACGTGATGATGCGCATGGCGGTTCCTCGGGTTCCATTCGGCAAGGGCATGCCCACCACGGCGCGTGCGCGCCATGCCGGCGATGCCACGTTGGATGCCGCTCTAGGCGGCGGGGTTTACGTCGGCGCTACATGTTGCGGAACAGGCTCATGAAGGGCTGGCTGACGGTCAGCGTCTCCGGGCGGTTCTTCAGCTTCAGCCGGCCGCGACCGGTGTCGTCGCGGCTGACCGAGGCCACGGCCTTCATGTTGACGATGGTGGAACGGTGGATCTGCTTGAAGGTGGCGGCGTCCAGCGAGTCCAGCAGCTCGCGCAGCGGCGTGCGCAGCAGCGACTCGCCCTCGGCCGTCATCACCGTGGTGTACTTGTTGTCGGCCTGGAAGTAGGCCACGTCGTCCACCATGATCAGCCTGGTGTCCTTGCCCGCGCTGGCGGTGATCCACACCAGCGGCGGCTTGGAGGCCGGCATCTCGCGCGCGGACAGGTGGCGCAGCAGCGCTTCCAGCGTGGCGCCGTCGGGGTGCCCGGCCGCCGCGCGCGCCTGGATGCGCTGCACGGTGGCCAACAGCCGTTCGCGCGTGATCGGCTTCAGCAGGTAGTCGATCGCGCCCTGCTCGAACGCATCGATCGCGTACTGGTCGTAGGCGGTGACGAACACCACCTGCGTGCGCGGGCTGGCATCGGCCAGGCCGCGTGCCACTTCGATGCCGGTCAGGCCCGGCATGCGGATGTCGAGGAAGGCCACGTCCGGCTGCAGTTCGGCGATGGACTCCAGCGCACTGGCGCCGTCCTCGCATTCGGCCACGATCTGCAGCTGCGGCCACGCATCTTTCAGTAGCGAGGACAGCGCGGTGCGCAGCAGTTCCTCGTCTTCGGCGATCACGCCCCGGAAGTTCATGCGGCACCGGCTTTGCCGTCCAGCGGCAGCGTCAGCGTGGCGGCGACGCCACTGGGGAAGTTGGACACGATGGCGAACGAGGCCTCGCTGCCGAAGGTCAGGCGCAGGCGTTCGCGCAGGTTCTTCAGGCCGATGCCGGTGCCGGTGCTCTGGCCGCCGAAGCCCTGGCCGTCGTCGGCGACGGTGAGCGTGGCGTGGTCGTCGTGCCTGCGGGCGAGGATCCAGATGGTGCCGCCGCCGGTCTTCGGCTCCAGGCCGTGCTTGATGGCGTTCTCGACCAACGTCTGCAGCATCATCGACGGCATCGGCACGGCCTTCAGCGCGTCCGGCACGTCGACCTGCACGTTGAGGCGGTTGCCCATGCGGATCTTCAGGATCTCGAGATAGGCCTGGGTACGTTCCAGTTCTTCGCCCAGCGTGGACAGCGTGTCTTCCGTGCGCGGCAGCGAACTGCGCAGGTACTGGATCAGGTGGCCCAGCATCACGTCGGCGCGCGGCGGGTCGGTGCGCGTCAGCACCTGCGCACTGGCCAGCGTGTTGTAGAGGAAATGCGGTTCCACCTGCGCGTTGAGCAGGTTGAGGCGCGCCACGGTCAGTTCCTTCTCGCTGACGGTCTTTTCCACGTCGGCCTGCTCCTGGCGGCGCTGGTCGGCGACGCGGCGGGTGATGGCGCGGGTGACGGCTTCGACGTTTTCGACGTTCACGCCGTCGTCCAGCACGAACAGGTCGAGCCAGGCGCTCGCATCCGGGCCGACCATCAGGGTGATGCTGCTGGTGCCGTTGCCGGGCGTGACCGTGGCCTGCACCAGGTCGCGCTTCACCGCGAAGCGCGCCATGATGTTGAAGCGCGAGGGCTGGCTGGGGCCGTCGAAGCTGTCGATCCTGCGCACCTTGACCCGCACCTGCAGGCTGTCGGGCGCGCTCTCGGGGTCTTCGGCGCGTGGCAGTTCACGCAGCGCGCCTTCGATCAGGGCGAAGGCCGCGGCGGTGTCCAGCGGCACTTCGATCTGCCGGCGTTGGCGGCTCGCCAGCGTGGTGCTGTCCAGTCGCCCGGTGATCAGCCAGATCCGGCGCAGGTGGCTGATCAGGCCGATCAGCACCGACAGCATCACCAGGGTCGAGGCGAGGTTGAAGAGCCACTCGGCCGCGCCCGACAGCATGGTCCGTTCGAAGATGCCGTTCCAGATGAAGCCCGCCATGAGCACGGCGACGAACCAGGCAATCAGGATGCGGACGATCAGGAGCAGGCTGGGAAACACGTCGGACACCGCGGCTTCGGGAGTGCCGTGGAGGATAACGGGCCCGTCCCCGGAGGGAAGGGGGGCCGCGACGGAGCCGGCGATGCGGCGACGAAACGGGGCGGTTCCGGCGCGAATCCGTCAGCCGCCCGGGCGCGCCATCAGACTTCCACGTGGATGCCGCACTCGCGCTTGAGGCCATTGAAGCGGGTGTCTTCCTCGCGCATGCCGGGCTCCCAGCGGCGCGTGGTGTGGAAATCGCCGATCGACACGTAGCCCTGCTCCCACAGCGGGTGGTAGGGCAGGTCGTGCTGCTTCATGTACTGCCAGACGTCGCGGTCGGTCCAGTCGACGATGGGATTGACCTTCCAGCGGGCCTCGCGCTGCTGCAGTACCGGGGCGTTCGCCCGGCTGGTGGATTGCGTGCGGCGCAGACCGGTGAACCAGGTGCCCACGCCCAGCTCCTTCAACGCGCGCTTCATCGGCTCCACCTTGCGCAGGCTGTTGTACTGCTCGATGCCGACCAGTCCTTGTTCCCACAGGCGGCCGTGGCGGGCCTCCATCCAGGCGCGGCTGACCAGCGGACGGAACACCTGCAGGTTGAGCTTCAGTCGCTCGGTCAGTTCGTCGGCGAAGCGGTAGGTCTCCGGGAACAGGTAGCCGGTGTCGATCAGGATCACCGGCACATCCGGCTTCTGCTGCGACACCATGTGCAGCAGCACCGCGGCCTGCGCGCCGAAGCTGGAGGACATCGCGGCTTCCGCCGGGCCGTGCTTGAGCGCCCAGGCGACGCGCTGCTCGGCCGTCTGCGTTTCCAGCCAGGCGTTGTGCTCGGCGATCTGGTCGGTGTCCAGGGAAAGGGCGGGGGCGCTCATGCGTAAAGGTCCGGTGCGATCTGTCGATGGGTGGGGTACGACGGCAGGGCGACCACGCCGCTGCGGTGGAGGAAGTCGCCGAAGCCCTCGCCGCCTTCGCGTTCGCCGGCGTAGCGCGCGAACAGGCCATCGAGCGTGTCGAGGATGGCGGCCTCGTCGATGTTCTCGCGGTACAGCGTGTTGAGTCGCTGGCCGCGGGCATCGCCGCCAAGCATCAGGTTGTAGCGGCCCGGCGCCTTGCCGACGAGAGCGATCTCGGCGAGGTAGGGGCGCGAGCAGCCGTTCGGGCAGCCGGAGATGCGCAGCAGGATGGGGGCATCGCGCAGGCCGTGCTTTTCCAGCAAGGGTTGCAGGCGGTCGCTGAAGTCGGGCAGGTAGCGTTCGGCTTCGGCCATCGCCAGGCCGCAGGTCGGCAAGGCCACGCAGGCCACGGCCGCGCGCTGCAGCGCGGTACCCAGGCGCTCACCGGCATCCAGTCCATGCGCCTTCACCAGCGCATCGATGCGTTCGCGTTCACTGGCGGGCACGCCGGCGATCACCAGGTTCTGGTTCGCCGTCATGCGGAATTCGCCCCGATGCACGTTGGCGATCTCGCGCAGGCCGGTCAGGTGCGTGGCGTGCGCGGTATCGGCGATGCGGCCGGCGAACAGGTGCAGGGTCAGGTGCCAGCGGCCGTCTTCACCTTCCGCCCAGCCATAGCGGTCGCCGTTGTGCTCGAAGCGGAACGCGCGTGCCGGTTGCAGCGTCACGCCGCTGCGGCGTTCGATCTCGCCGACGACCGTGTCCAGGCCATGGTCGTCGATGGTGTACTTGAAGCGCGCGCGCTTGCGCTGCTCGCGGTTGCCGAGGTCGCGCTGGGTGGTGACGACGGCCGTGGCGACATCGATCAGTTGGCCCGGGGTGATGAAGCCGACCACGTTGCCGACGCGCGGGTAGGTTTCGGCGTCGCCGTGGGTCGCGCCCATGCCGCCGCCGATCGCCAGGTTGAAGCCGGCCAGCACGCCGTCTTCGAGGATGGCGATGAAGCCCAGGTCGTTGGCGAACACGTCCACGTCGTTGACCGGCGGCACCGCGAAGCCGATCTTGAACTTGCGCGGCAGGTAGGTGGCGCCGTAGATGGGCTCCTCCTCCTCGCCACTGCCGGCCACGCGCTCCTCGTCCAGCCAGATCTCGTAGTAGGCGCGGGTGTTGGGCAGCAGGTGTTCGGACAGCTTCGCGGCCCAGGCCTGCACCTCGGCGTGCGCGCGCGACTCCAGCGGATTGGCCGCGACCAGCACGTTGCGGTTGACGTCGCCGCAGGCCGCCAGCGTGTCGATCAGCGCGGCGTTGATGGCCTGCATCGTCGCCTTCAGTTCGCGCTTGATCACGCCATGGAACTGGAACGCCTGGCGCGTGGTGATGCGCAGCGAGTGGTTGGCGTACCGGGTGGCGATGGCGTCCAGCTTCAGCCACTGCGCCGGCGTGACCACGCCGCCGGGCGTGCGCGTGCGGATCATGAACTGGTACGCCGGCTCCAGCTTCTGCCGGCGGCGCTCGTCGCGCAGGTCGCGGTCGTCCTGCTGGTAGCTGCCGTGGTACTTGATCAGGGTCTGGTCCGATTCGCGCAGCGCGCCGGTGACCGGGTCGGCCAGGCTGTCGAGCAGGCTGCCGCGCAGGCGATGGCTTTCGGATTTGATGTCTTCGACGGAATGGTGGCTCATCGGTATTCCACTGTAGGAGCGACGTGAGTCGCGACCGGAAAGTTGCAGGTCGCGACTTACGTCGCTCCTACAACAGCAGGGTCGTCAGTACACGTCGCGCCCGTAGCGCCCCTCCGTCTGCAGGTTCACCAGGTAGTCGCGCGCGGCCTCTTCATCCAGGCCGCCGTGCTCGGCGACGATGGCTTGCAAGGCCGCGTGCACGTCCTTGCCCATGCCGATGGCGCCGCAGACGTACAGGTGCGCGCCGTTCTGCAGCCAGTCGTAGACCTCGCGGCCGCGCTCGCGCAGGCGGTCCTGCACGTAGATCTTGCGGGCCTGGTCGCGCGAGAACGCCAGGTCCAGGCGATGCAGTTCGCCGCTGCGCAGCGCGTCCTGCCATTCGCTCTGGTAGAAGAAGCCGTGGTTGAAGTGCGGGGCACCGAAGAACAGCCAGTTGCGGCCGCGCGCGCCGGTCTCGGCGCGCTCCTGCACGAAACCACGGAACGGCGCCACGCCGGTGCCGGGGCCGATCATCAGGATGTCGCGGCTGCCGTCGGCCGGCACCCGGAAGCGTTCGTTGGCCTCGATGTACACCGGCACCTGGTCGCCTTCCTCGCGTGCGGCAAGGAAGCCGCTGGCGGCACCGCCGTGCGCATGGCCGAAGGCGTCGTAGCCCAACACGTCCACGGTCAGGTGCGCTTCTTCGCCCACGCGCTTGCGGCTGGAGGCGATGGAGTACAGGCGCGGTGCGAGCGGGCGCAGCGCAGCGACCAGTTCCTGCGCGGACCAGCCGGCCGGCCAGCGGCGCAGCACGTCGATCAGCTGGTGCGTGTTGAACAGCTGTGCCAGCGCGGCATTCTGTGCCGGCGCGAGCAGGGCGTTCAGTTCATCGGCCTGCGCATGCGCCGCATGCGTGGCCAGGAACGGGCGCGACAGCCGGGTCAGCTCGCGGCGCGCGGCCAGCCACTCGCGCAGCGGCAGGGTGTCGCCGCCGTCGCTGACGGCGGTCTCGCCATCGAGTCTCAACGCCTCCAGCACGCCATCGACCAGTGCGGCCGGATTGCGGTGGCGCACGCCGAGCGCATCGCCGGGTTCGTACTGCAGGCCGCTGCCGTCCAGCGACAGTTCGATATGGCGCACGTCCTTGTCGGCAGCGCCGTGCTGGCCGAAGCGCGGCCCCTTGAAGTCGCGGCCGCTGATGCGCTGGTTGAGCAGCAGTTCGGCGGGGAAGGGGTGTTCGTGCGACCACGCGCCGGCATGGCCCGGACGCAGCGGGGTGACGGTCGCCAAGGTGGCCGGGGCCGCCGCCGGTGTTTTCAGCAGGTCGCGTGCGTGGGCCAGGGCCTGTTCGCGCCATGGCGTGGCGACGGTGTCGATGTCCAGGTCGGCCAGGCCCGCGGCGAACAGCCGGCTGCCGCCGAGTTCGGCCAGGCGTGCATCCAGCCGCGACGCGATGCCGCAGAAGTCGGCATAGCTGGAATCGCCCAGGCCGAGCACGGCGTACTTCAGTTCCGGCAGCTTCGGCGCGCGCTTGCCACGCAGGAATTCGACCAGGCCGATGCTGTCGTCCGGCGGATCGCCTTCGCCCTGGGTGCTGATGACGATATAGAGCAGGCGCTCGCTGGCCAGTTCGCGCTGCGGGTAGGCGTCGGCGCGTAGCAGGCGAACCGCCAGGCCAGCGGCTTCGGCCTGCTGGGACAGCGCCTCGGCGACACGGCGGGCATTGCCGGTCTGACTGCCGTAGACGATGGTCAGGCGCTGCGCGGCCTGCGTGCCGGTGGCAGGGGCGATCGCTTTCGGCAGCGTGGTGGCCGAGGCAGCCTGCGGTGCCAGCTGGGCCTGCGCCAGGCCGGCGGCGTAGCCGGAGACCCACCACAGGCTGGCGCCATCCAGGCCGGCCACCGCCTGGGCCAGCAGCGCCCGCCGCTCCTCCGCAAGGGGGATGGGGGCAAGGACAGGCTGGGTGGCGGACATCGGCATGGCCCGTGGGCGCGACTGGGACGGTCGATGTTAGGAACCCGTTCCCGCGGGCAGAAAGGACGCCTGGTTATGGGCTTATGTCGCCCGCTTATTTCGCCGGCATGCGCCCGCGGCCGAATACTGGCGGCCCTCCCGGCCACCAAGCGAAGCCCTGTTAGGCTAGCGCGTCCGGATTCCACCCCTGCCGCGCCCTTCGATGACCGCCGTACACCGCCTGTCCCACCTCGACCGCCTGGAAGCGGAAAGCATCCACATCCTCAGGGAAGTCGCTGCCGAGTTCCGCAACCCGGTGCTGCTGTATTCGGTGGGCAAGGACAGTTCGGTGCTGCTGCACCTGCTGCTGAAGGCGTTCGCGCCGGCCCGGCCGCCGATCCCGCTGCTGCACGTGGACACGCGCTGGAAGTTCCGCGAGATGATCGCCTTCCGCGACCGGCGCGCGGCCGAGACCGGTGTGGACCTGCGCGTGCACATCAACCCGGACGGCATCGCCCGCGACATCGGTCCGATCACCCACGGCGCCACCGTCCACACCGACGTGATGAAGACCCAGGGCCTGAAGCAGGCGCTGGACCATTACCGCTTCGATGCGGCCATCGGCGGCGCCCGCCGCGACGAGGAGAAGTCGCGCGCCAAGGAGCGCGTGTTCTCGTTCCGCAACGACAAGCACCGCTGGGACCCGAAGAACCAGCGTCCGGAGCTGTGGAACCTCTACAACGCGCGCATCAACACCGGCGAAAGCGTGCGGGTGTTCCCGCTGTCGAACTGGACCGAGCTGGACATCTGGCTCTACATCTACCGCGAGCACATCCCGGTGGTGCCGCTGTACTTCGCCGCCGAGCGGCCGGTGGTCGAACGCGACGGCGCGCTGCTGATGGTCGACGACGAACGCCTGCCGCTGCACGAGGGCGAAGTGCCGCAGCAGCGGCGAGTGCGCTTCCGCACGCTGGGCTGCTACCCGCTGACCGGTGCCATCGACTCCGACGCCGACTCGCTGGAGAAGATCATCGCCGAGATGCTGGTGACCACCAGCTCCGAGCGCCAGGGCCGGGTGATCGACCACGATCCGGGCGCGTCGATGGAGAAGAAGAAGCTGGAGGGGTATTTCTGATGAGCATCCCTCTGCCGTCGTCCCAGCGAACGCTGGGACCCATTTTGACGTTCGCGCGATCGATGGCACTTGCCTGGGCTCCCTGCAAGATCAAGATGGATCCCAGCGTTCGCTGGGATGACGATACGGGTGTGGAATTGACGCGCATGAAGACGATGCCGGTGGCCGCCGCATGAATACCGCGAGCGATATCGCCACCTACCTCAAGCAGCACGAAGCCAAGCCGCTGCTGCGCTTCATCACCTGCGGCAGCGTGGACGACGGCAAGAGCACGCTGATCGGTCGCCTGCTGTACGACAGCAAGCGGCTGTTCGACGATCAGTTGGCCGCGCTGGAGAAGGACAGCCGCAGGCACGGCACGCAGGGGGAGCGCATCGATTACGCGCTGCTGCTGGATGGTCTGGCCGCCGAACGCGAGCAGGGCATCACCATCGACGTGGCCTACCGCTACTTCGACACGGACAAGCGCAAGTTCATCGTCGCCGACTGCCCCGGGCACGAGCAGTACACGCGTAACATGGCCACCGGTGCATCCACCGCCGACCTGGCGGTGGTGCTGGTGGATGCGCGCAAGGGCCTGCTGACGCAGACGCACCGGCACAGCTACATCGTCTCGCTGCTCGGCATCCGCCACGTGGTGCTGGCGGTGAACAAGATGGACCTGGTCGATTTCGACGAAGCGGTGTTCGCGCGCATCACCACAGACTATCGCGCCCTGGCCCGGCGCCTGGGTATCGCCGAGGTCACCTGCATCCCGCTGTCGGCGCTGGAAGGCGACAACCTGTCCTCGCGCTCCACGCGCACGCCCTGGTACAACGGGCCCGCGCTGCTGGAGCATCTGGAGCAGGTGCAGGTGGACGCGCAGGAGGGCGGCGGCAGCCTGCGCCTGCCCGTGCAGTGGGTGAACCGTCCGCACCAGAATTTCCGTGGCTATGCCGGCACCCTCGCGGCCGGCGAGGTGAAGCCCGGCGACGAGGTCATCGTGCTGCCGTCGGCGCGCCGTTCGCGCGTGAGCCGCGTGCTCGATGCCGAGGGCGACGTCGCGTCCGCGACCGCAGGACAGGCGGTGACGCTGACCCTGGCCGACGAGATCGACATCAGCCGCGGCGACGTGATCGCCGCAGCGGGCGATCCGCCCGAAGTCGCCGACCAGTTCGCCGCGCACCTGCTGTGGATGTCCGACGCGCCGCTGCTGCCGGGACGGCCCTACTGGCTGAAGATCGGCGCGCGTACCGTGTCCGCCACGGTCACCGAGATCAAGCACCGCATCGACGTGAACACCCAGGAGCACCTGGCCGCCAAGCGGCTGGAACTCAACGAAGTGGGCTACTGCAATCTCAGCCTCGATGAGCCCATTCCCTTCGAAGCCTACGCACGCAACCGCACGCTGGGCGGCTTCATCCTGATCGACCGCTACGACAACGGTACCGCCGCCGCGGGTACGCTGGACTTCGCCCTGCGGCGCGCGGGCAACGTGCACTGGCAGCATGTCGATGTCGACAAGGCCGCGCGTGCGCGCCAGAAGGGGCAGGTGCCGAAGGTCCTGTGGTTCACCGGCCTGTCCGGCGCAGGCAAGTCCACCATCGCCAACCTGGTGGACAAGCGCCTGCATGCGCTGGGCTACCACAGCTTCCTGCTCGACGGCGACAACGTGCGCCACGGACTGAACCGCGACCTGGGCTTCACCGACGAGGATCGCGTGGAGAACATCCGCCGCGTCGCCGAGGTGGCGAAGCTGATGACCGACGCCGGCCTGATCGTGCTGGTCAGCTTCATCTCGCCGTTCCGCGCCGAGCGCCGGATGGCGCGCGCGCGGTTCGATGCGGACGAGTTCGTCGAGGTGTTCGTGGACGTGCCGCTGGCCGTGGCCGAAGCCCGCGACGTGAAGGGGTTGTACAGGAAGGCGAGGGCCGGCCTGATCCCCAACTTCACCGGCATCGATTCCCCGTACGAAGCGCCGGAACATCCCGAGCTGCACCTGGATGCCGGTGCGGGCGATCCCGAAGCGATGGCGCTGCAGGTGCTGGCCCATCTGGGACTGGACTGACCGCGCGGACCCGCAAGGGTCATTGGTCATGCTCGGGCGTGTCCACCGCACGCCCTTCGGCGCGTTTCCAGCACGAACCGTCGCATCCGCACCAGCGCGGGCTGCGTAGGCTCGCTAAACTGCGTGGATAACGAAGATTACGGGATGATGCATGCTCAGCCGATCCGGATTCCGCTGCTTCGCAGCCTGCCTGCCGTTCCTGTTGCTTGCCGCGTGCGGCGGGAAGGAGCCGCAGGCGAAGGCGAACGGCAATGCGGCCGAGCGCCCGATTCCGGTGACCACGCGCGTGGTGCAACCGTCGGCGTGGAACGACACGCTGCAGGCGCTGGGTACCGCGAAGGCGCGTGAATCCGTCACCCTGACCGCCAAGGTCAGCGAGATCGTGCAGGACGTGCACTTCGAAAGCGGCCAGCAGGTGCGGGCGGGCCAGGTGCTGGTCACGTTGAAGGGCGATGCCGCACAGGCCGCGCTGGTGCAGGCCGAGGCGACTTATGCCGAAGCCGAGCGTCTGTACCGCCGGCAGAAGGAGCTGGCCGACCAGCAGCTGATCGCGCGCTCGCAGTTGGATACCCAGCTGGCGCTGCGCGACGCCGCCGCTGCGCGCGTGCGCCAGGCGCGCGCCGACATCGGCGACCGCAGCGTGCGCGCGCCCTTCGCCGGCGTGCTGGGCATCCGCCAGGTCAGCCCCGGTTCGCTGATCACCGCCAACAGCACCATCGCCACGCTGGACGACGTCTCGCGCATGTACGTGGACTTCCAGGTGCCGGAGGCGGCCCTCGCGTCCGTCGCCACCGGCAATGCCGTCACCGCCACGGCGACCGCCTACCCGGGCGAGACCTTCCAGGGCCGGGTCGAGACGATCGATGCGCGCATCGACCCTGCGACCCGTGCGGTGACCGTACGCGCGGTGTTCCCGAACGAAGATCGCAGGCTGCGCCCGGGCATGCTGATGGACGTGCGCCTGTTCCGTCCCGAGCGGCAGGCGCTGGTGATTCCGGAGATCGCGGTGGTGCAGGTCGGGCGCGATTCGTTCGTGTACCGGGTGAAGGCCGACGGCAGCGTGGAACAGGCGCCGGTGACCGTGGGCGTGCGCCGCGATGGCCAGGCCGAGATCGTCGAGGGCATCGCCGCCGGTGAGCGCATCGTCATCGATGGCACCGGCAAGCTGCGGCCGGGCGTGAAGGTGGCCGATGCCGCGCCGTCGGCCCCGGCGAAGCCGGATGCCACGGCCGCCGACGGCCAGGGCTGAGCGCCATGAAACTCTCCGACCTGTCGATCAAGCGGCCCGTCTTCGCGGCGGTGATCAGCCTGCTGCTGGTCGTGCTGGGCGTGATGTCGTTCCTGCGCCTGACGCTGCGCGAACTGCCCAACATCGACCCGCCCATCGTGTCGGTGGAGGTCAACTACCCCGGCGCGTCCGCCGCCGTGGTGGAGACGCGCATCACCCAGATCCTCGAGGACGGCCTGTCCGGCATCGAGGGCATCAAGACCATCCAGTCGAGCAGCCGCAACGGCCGCTCCGACGTGACCATCGAGTTCAACCTCAGCCGCGACATCGAGGCTGCCGCCAACGACGTGCGCGACCGCGTCAGCCGGGTGATGGACCGCATGCCCGACGAGGCCGACCCGCCGGAGATCTCCAAGGTCGAAGCCGACGCCGACGTGATCATCTGGCTGAACATGCGTTCCACCGTGATGGACACGATGGAGCTGACCGATTACGCCGACCGCTACGTGCTGGACCGCCTGTCCGCGCTGGACGGCGTGGCGCGCGTGCAGCTGGGCGGCGGCCAGCGCTATGCGATGCGCATCTGGCTGGACCGCGAGGCGATGGCCGCGCGCGGGGTGACCACCGGCGACGTGGAAGCCGCCCTGCGTGCGCAGAACGTGGAACTGCCGGCGGGCCGCATCGAATCCAGGACCCGCGACTTCACCCTGCGCGTGGAGCGCGGCTACCAGCGGCCGGAACAGTTCGCGCAGCTGCCGCTGCGCAAGGGCACGGACGGGTACGTGGTGCGGCTGGGCGACGTGGCGCAGGTGGAACTGGGCCCGGAAGAACGCCGTTCCTACCTGCGCAGCAACGGCGTCCCCAACGTGGGGCTGGGCATCGTGCGCACGTCCACCGCCAACGCGCTGGATGTCGCCCGCGCGGCGCGTGCCGAGGCGGAGGTCATCCAGAAGACCCTGCCCGAAGGCAGCGAGATCTTCATCGCCTACGACAGCACCACCTTCATCGAGGCCTCCATCGAGCGCGTGTACTGGACGCTGGGCGAGGCGATGGTGCTGGTGTTCCTGGTCATCTGGCTGTTCCTCGGCAGCCTGCGCGCGGCACTGATCCCGGCGGTGACCGTGCCGGTGTGCCTGGTGGCGGCCTTCATCGCGCTGTATGCGTTCGGCTTCTCGATCAACCTGCTGACGCTGCTGGCGCTGGTGCTCTGCATCGGCCTGGTGGTCGACGATGCCATCGTGGTGCTGGAGAACGTCCAGCGGCGCGCCGATCTGGGCGAGCCCTCGCTGGTCGCCGCGCGCCGCGGTACCGCGCAGGTGGCGTTCGCGGTGATCGCCACCACCGCGGTGCTGGTGGCGGTGTTCCTGCCAGTGGGCTTCATGGAAGGCAACACCGGTCGCCTGTTCCGCGAGCTGTCGGTAGCGCTGGCGGCGGCCGTGGCCATCTCGGCCTTCGTCGCCCTGACGCTCACCCCGATGATGTCGTCCAAGCTGGTGCGCCCGCATACCGAGCCGCGCGGGCTCAATGCGTGCACCAACCGCATCCTCAACCGCGTCAGCACCGGGTATGGCCGGCAGGTGGAGCGCCTGGTGGGCCTGAGCGGCAGGCGCATCCTCGGCATGGTGCTGCTGGCGATGGCGTTGTGCGGCGTGGCGATCGTCGTGCTGGGGCTGCGCGTGCCCAGCGAGCTGGCGCCGGCGGAGGATCGCGGCCGCTTCTTCGTGATGGTGGACGGCCCCGAAGGCGCCGGCTTCGACTACATGGTCGGGCAGATGCAGCAGGTCGAGAAGATCGTGCTGGCCCAGGTGGGCAAGGACAAGCCCGTCGACCGCGCCAACTCGCGTACGCCGCGCGGTTTCGGCGGCAGCGAGGACATGCACACGGGCCAGGTCATCGTGTTCCTGCACGACTGGCATGAGCGCGACGTCGCCACCGACGATGTGGTGAAACAGCTCCGCAGCGAGTTCGCCAAGCTGCCCGGCGTGCAGGCCCGCGCCAACGTGCCGGGTGGTCTGGTCGGCAGCCGCGGCCAGCGCTACCAGCTGGTGCTGGGTGGGCCGGACTACGCCGAGCTGGCGCAGTGGCGCGACCGCATCCTGCAGCGGATGGAATCCAATCCCGGCATCCAGGATCCGGATTCGGACTACAAGGAAACGCGTCCGCAGATGCGGGTGAACATCGATCGCGACCGTGCCGCCGACCTGGGCGTGTCGGTGCAGGAGATCGGCCGTACGCTGGAAACCATGATGGGTTCGCGCCAGGTGACCACCTACGTGGACAGTGGCGAGGAATACGACGTCATGCTGCAGGCCGGGCGCGAGCAGCGTGCCAACCCCGAGGACCTGGCGAACACCTATGTACGCGGCCGCGACGATGCGCTCATCCCGCTGTCCAACCTGGTGACGCTCAGCGAGATCGCCGAGCCCGGCACCTTCAACCGCTTCAACCGGCTGCGCGCCATCACCATCAGCGCAGGCCTGGCCCCCGGCTCTTCGATGGGCGAGGCGCTGGAGTGGACGCGGCAGGTGGTGGACGAGGAACTGCCCGACTACGCGCAGATCGACTGGAAGGGCGAATCGCGCGAGTACCAGGAAGCCGGTGGCGCGATCCTGCTGACCTTCACCCTGGCGCTGCTGATCGTCTACCTGGTGCTGGCCGCCCAGTTCGAGAGCTTCATCCATCCGCTGGTGATCATGCTGACCGTGCCGCTGGCGGTGCTGGGTGCGCTGATCGGCCTGTGGGTGACGGGCGGCACGCTGAACCTCTTCAGCCAGATCGGCATCGTCATGCTGATCGGACTGGCGGCGAAGAACGGCATCCTGATCGTGGAATTCGCCAACCAGTTGCGCGACGACGGCGCCAGCGTGGCGCAGGCCATCGCCGAATCCGCCCGCGTGCGCCTGCGCCCGATCCTGATGACCTCGGTCGCCACCGTCGTCGGTGCGGTGCCGCTGGTGCTGGCCGGCGGACCGGGATCGGCCAGCCGCGCCACCATCGGCATCGTGGTGATCTTCGGCGTGACCTTCTCGACGCTGCTCTCGCTGTACGTGGTGCCGGCGTTCTATGCGCTGCTGGCTCCGTTCACGCGTTCGCCGGAAGCGGTGGCGCATGAACTGGGCAAGCTGGAGGCGGAAACGCCCTCCGTCGGTGGTCATGGCTGAGGCCGGTGCGCGCCCGCATGCGGACGTGCGCATCGCGGGCGACGGGTTCCTGCTGCGCGCATGGCGGCAGGAGGACCTGGCGGCCCTGCTGCGCCACGCCGACGATCCGCAGGTGCCGCGTGGCCTTAGCGACCGCTTCCCGCATCCCTACACGCGCGCCGACGGCGAGGCGTTCCTCGCCGGTCGCGTGGTCGACTTCGGTCACCCCGTGTTCGCCATCGAGATCGACGGCGAGGCCTGCGGCGGCATTGCGGTGCGCCCCCACGCGGGCGAGAGGGCGCACAGTGCGGAATTGGGCTACTGGCTGGGGCGGCAGCACTGGGGCCGGGGTCACATGACGCGCGTGGTCGCCGCTTACCTGGGCTGGGTGGTCCCCACGCTCCAGCTGGTCAGGGTCGAGGCCAATGTGCTGGACACCAATCCGGCGTCGGCGCGGGTGCTGGAAAAGAACGGCTTCGCCGAGGAAGGCTGCCGGCGGGCCGCGATCCGCAAGCCGGACGGCCTGCACGACGTGAGGCTGTTCGGACGGGTCTGGCCCGGCTGAGACGTGCGCGGGGGACTGCGCAGCGGCGCGTGTTGCGGTTATCTTGCAGGGACCCGGTGGCGCGCCTGCGCCGCCTTCCCGTATCCCAGCGCACGCACGAACGACGGAGACGCATCCCCGTGGAAGCCCTTTTCAACTGGTTGAACGGCATCATCTGGAGCAATGCGCTGATCGCGCTGTGCCTGGGTGCCGGCCTGTGGTTCACCCTCCGCACCCGCGTGATGCAGGTGCGCGGTTTCGCCGAGATGTGCCGGTTGACCGTCACCGGGCAGAAGTCGGATGCCGGCGTGTCCTCGTTCCAGGCCCTGGCCATCTCGATGGCCGGCCGCATGGGCATCGGCAACATCGCCGGCGTCGCCACGGCGATCGCCTACGGCGGCCCCGGCGCGGTGTTCTGGATGTGGGTGATGGGCTTCCTGGGGGCGTCGACCTCGTACATCGAGTGCACCCTGGCGCAGATCTACAAGGAAAAGGACGCCGAAGGGCGCTACCGCGGCGGTCCGGCCTACTACATCGAGAAGGCGATGGGCCTGAAGTGGTACGCGGTGACCTTCGCCGTGGCCACCGTCATCGCCACCGGCCTGCTGCTGCCCGGCGTGCAGGCCAACGCCATCGCCGACAGCGCCAGCAATGTCCTGTGCGGCGCGGGCGCCTGCGAGGCGGTCGGCGGCGCCGGCGCGCTGAAGCTGTGGATCGGCCTGGGCGTGGCGGCGGTGCTGGCGCTGATCATCTTCGGCGGCATCAAGCGCATCGCCACCTTCGCCGAGGTCGTGGTGCCGTTCATGGCGCTGGCCTTCATCCTGATGGCGGTGATCGTGATGATCGCCAATGCCGGCAAGGTGCCGGCGATGTTCGCCGACATCTTCTCCAGCGCGTTCGGCGCGCACGCGGCCTTCGGTGCGATCATCGGCCAGGCCATCGCCTGGGGCGTGAAGCGCGGCATCTACGCCAACGAGGCCGGCCAGGGCACCGGCCCGCACGCCGCGGCGGCCGCCGAGGTCTCGCATCCGGCCAAGCAGGGTTACGTGCAGGCATTCGCCATCTACTTCGACACCATGCTGGTGTGCACCTCGACGGCGTTCCTGCTGCTGTCCACGGGCATGTACAACACTTTCCGGACCGTCACCGAGAACGGCAAGGACACGCTGGTCGCCATCGTGTCCGGCGTGCCCGGCCTGCAGCCCTCCGAGGGTGCGCAGTTCACCCAGGCGGCGGTGGAATCGGTGCTGCCGGGATGGGGCGCGGGCTTCGTGGCGCTGGCGCTGTTCTTCTTCGCCTTCACCACCATCATGGCCTACTACTACATGGCCGAAACCAACCTGACCTACCTGGCCGGCGTGAAGAAGACCCACCCGCTGGCCACCCTGCTGCTGCGCCTGGGCATCGTGGGCATGGTGGTGTTCGGCGCGTACCACAATGCCGCGATGGCCTGGACGCTGGGCGACATCGGCGTGGGCCTGATGGCCTGGTTGAACGTCATCGCCATCCTGATCCTGCAGAAGCCCGCGCTGATCGCGCTGCGCGACTACGAGCGGCAGAAGAAGCTGGGCCTGGATCCGGTGTTCGATCCGGAGGCGCTGGGCATCCGCAACGCCCACTTCTGGAAGAAGCAGGCCTGACGTGAGCAATCCCTGGAACAACCGTCCGCCGCGACCGCCCGGTGCCCCGGATCGGCGGCGACCGCCGCGCACGCAGGACGAGCGTTCCGTGCGTGAACCGCCGTCGCGGGACGAAGGCGTCGCCAGCGCCGCGCGCAGCGAGTTGCGCCTGTACGGCCTCAACGCCGTGCAGGCGGTCTTCTCGCGCCGCCCGGAGGCCATCCGCAAGGTCTACCTGACCGAATCGCGCATTCCGGCGTTGAAGCCACTGCTGGCGTGGTGCGTCAAGCAGCGCGTCGGCTATCGCGTGGTGGAGGAGGGCGACCTGGACCGCCTGGCCGCCAGCACGCATCACGAAGGGGTGGTGGCGGACGTCCTGAAGGTCGAGCCGCTGCCGATGTCCGACTGGTTGCGTACGTTGCCCGAAGGCAAGCCCGTTGCGGCGCTATGGCTGGACGGCGTGGGCAATCCGCACAACTTCGGTGCGATCCTGCGCTCGGCCGCGCATTTCGGCGTGGCGGGCATCCTGCTGCCGCGCGATTCGACGCTGGCGTTGTCCGGCGCAGCGGCGCGCGTGGCCGAAGGCGGTGCCGAACAGGTGCCGCTGGTGCGCATGGGACAGGCCGACAATGCGGCCGCCCAGCTGCGCAATGCAGGCTTCTCGCTGGCTGCCACCGTCGTGCGCGGCGGCAGTGACCTGTTCGCAGCGAAGCTGCCGCCGCGGCTTGTCTATGTGATGGGGGCGGAGGGCGAGGGCATGGATGCGCGCCTGGCCGAGGCCTGCGACCTGCGCCTGTCGATTCCCGGCAGCGGTGCGGTCGAGAGCCTCAATGTCGCGGCGGCGACGGCGGTGTTCCTGGCGCAGTGGAAGCAGCGCAACCGCTGAGTCCGACCACCAGGGCCGCTGTGGGAGCGACGTGAGTCGCGATCCGTGTCAGATCGAGGTGATCTTCCATCGCGACTTACGTCGCTCCCACGCCGCATTCACTCTTTGAGCTGGCTGCCGAAGTCGCCGTCGGCTTCGGCAGCGAGATAGGCAAACACCGCATACGCCGCCACGTTCTGCGCCAGCGCGGCGGGATCGATCTTGTCCAGCGTGTCGTCGGCGTTGTGGTGCAGGTCGAAATAGTCGCTGCCGTCCTGCGCCAGCCAGGCCCATGCCATGCCCTTGGCCGCGAACGGGCTGATGTCGGGGCCCGCGCTGCCCTTCCCGGGTGCGTACTCGATCCCCAGCGGCGCCAGTGCCTGCGCGATCTGCTCGGTGGCCTTGCGCGCATGGTCGGGGGCGCCGGTGTTGAAGGCGTAGATGCGGCCGGCGCCGAAGTCGCTCTCGGCCGCGATCTGGTGGCGCGCGATGTCGCCCAGGTGCTTCGCCGCATACGCCTTGCCGCCATGCAGGCCCTGCTCCTCGTTGGCGAAGGCGATCACGCGGAGGGTGCGCTTCGGCGCCTGCTTCAGCTGGCCGATCAGGTGGCCGGCGGCCATCGTGATGCCGATGCCGGCGCCATCGTCGATCGCACCGGTGCCCAGGTCCCACGAATCCAGGTGCGCGCCGATCACCACGACTTCGTTCGGCTGGCTGCGCCCGGTGATCTCGCCGATCACGTTGTGCGAGGTGTACTCACCGTCCCAGCCGCAATCCAGCGCCAGCGACACGCGCACCGGGCCGCGCTGCAGCAGGCGGGCCAGCTGGTCGGCATCGGGGATGGTCAGCGACGCGGACGGTACCGGCGTCAGGCCTTCGTCGAAGCGGGTGATGCCGGTATGCGCGACGCGGTGGTTGTCGGTGCCGGCCGAGCGCATCAGGAAGGCGAGCGCGCCCTTGCGGATCGCGGCCGAGGGACCCTTCGAGCGGATCGCGCCGCCGTTGCGGTAATCGCTGCCGTCGCGCGCGGAGGTCATCTGGTAGTCGACGAAGGCGATCTTCCCGGCCAGCGATCCCGCGGGCGCCGCTTCCAGCGCGGCCAGGTCGGCGAAGCGGACGATCTCCGCTTCCACCGTGCCCGCCGGACTGCCTCCCAGGGCGGTGACGGTCAACGGTTGTGCGTGTTCGCCCAGCACGGCGGCACGCTCGCTGCGACGCACCCACTTGGGGAACGTCACCGGCTCGATCCACACCTTGTCGAAGCCGAGGGCCTTGAACTTCGCCTGTGCCCACGCGACGGCCTTCGCATCCGCGTCGCTGCCGGCCAGGCGCGGCCCGATCTCGGTGGTCAGCGACTCGACGACGTTCCAGCCGGTCCGATCGGCGAGCGCGCGCTCGCGCAGCTGCGCGGCGGTGGCGAGGGCGGCATCGGGGATACGGGTTTCGCGGGAAGCGGCGAGGGCGGGCGCGGTGACGGCAAGAGCGAGCAGCAACGGAGCAAGACGCATGGAGAACCCCGGAAAAACGAAGGCCCCGAGCTTAGCAGCCCGGGGCCCGGTGTTTCCGTCGACCGCGTTGCCGATCCGGAACGCCGCGTTTCGTCACTTCTTCAGCGCATCGCGGATCTCGCGCAGCAGCAGCACGTCCTCGGGCGGCGCGGCCGGTGCGGCTTCGGGCTTGCGGTGCAGGCGGTTCACCGCCCTGACCAGCAGGAAGATCGCGAAGGCCACGATGACGAACTGGACGACCGTGTTGAGGAACTCGCCGATGCCGATCGCGACGGCCGGCACTTCCTTGCCGGCGGCATCCACGGTGGCTTCCTTCAGCGTCCACGCCCACTTGGAGAAATCCACGCCGCCCACCAGCAGCCCGATCGGCGGCATGATGATCTTGTCCACGAAGGCGGTGACGATCTTGCCGAACGCAGCGCCGATCACCACGCCGACGGCCAGATCGACCACGTTGCCGCGTGCGATGAATTCCTTGAACTCGCTGACCATGCCCATTGCGGGATCTCCATGAACGGCGCCGATTCGCCACTGGCGTGGACTATAACCGCGCGCGTCGACGAAGCAAGCTGCGGTCAGCCCGTGATGCGGCCGCCCAGTTCCACCACGCCATCCAGCGACGCGACGAAGGTGTCGCCCGGCACCAGCGCGGCGACGCCGGCCGGCGTGCCCATGAAGACCAGGTCGCCGGCTTTCAGCGCATAGAGCCTGGAGAGTTCGTGCAGGATGTCCGGCACGTCCCAGATCAGGTCGTGCAGCGCGCCGTGCTGGCGGATAGCGCCGTTCACGCGCAGGGTGAGCGTGCGCTCCTCCAGCCCGCCGACATCGGCCGCGAGGACCAGCTCACTGATCGGGGCCGAATGATCGAATCCCTTGCCGGTGTCCCACGGCAGGCCCTTCGCCTTGGCGGCGCCCTGCAGGTCGCGACGGGTCAGGTCCAGGCCCACGCCATACGCGATGGCCAGCGCCTGCGCGGCGTCGCGCGACAGCTCGCCGTCCGGCGCATCCGCGCCCAGTGCCACGACCAGTTCGACCTCATGGTGCAGGTCGTTCGTGCCGGGTGGATAGGGGACGTCCGCGCCGTCGGTGACGATGGCATCGGCCGGCTTGTGGAAGAACACGGGCGTGCCGCGTTCGGCTTTAGACGCCGGTGCGGCTGTCCCCATCTCGCGCGCGTGGTCGGCGAAATTGCGGCCCACGCAGAAGATGCGGCGCACGGGAAACGTGCCGCCACCGCGCACGGGAACGCGCGGCACGGGCGGAGCGGGAATGATGTCGGTCATGGCGGCGATCCAAGGCTCGGAAGGCCGCAAAGTTTAGGCGGGAACCGTGTCCCGCGCAGTGCGCTCAGCGCGGCAGCGGCAGGGCCTGCTTGCGGACCACCCGGTATTCGCCTTCCATCGCGTGGTCGCGGGCGGCCGGCTTGCCGCGCTGGCGCAGCAGCCTGTACAGCAGGCCGCCGGCGATCATCGCCGCGCCGACGAACACGCTGACGAACACCAGTACGGCCAGCACGGCCAGTCCCAGCAGACCGATACCCAGGCGCAGCAGCGGATGCCGCGGCTTGCGGGGCGCAAAGGCGTTGCGGAAGGCGTTGAACTGGAAGTGGCGTGCGTACATGGCGGTGCGTCGTGACAGAATGCGGCCGGAGCCGATGCGCCCAGTATCGGATGACGGTTCTGTGACCGTGTGAGGACTTCGTTAAGCGCCATGCGACTCAGTGCACTGAATGACATCGCCGACGGCGGGTTCGCCGAAGTAGAGGCCACGATCGATGGCGATGCCGAATCTTTGGTTCTCTATCGCCTGGGGGAAGAAGTGCGCGCCTGGCTGAACGTCTGTCCGCATGCGGGGCGTCGGCTGGACTGGGCACCGGGCCAGTTCCTGAAGAGCAAGGACGGGCACCTGGTGTGCGCCGCGCATGGCGCGTCGTTCGAACTGGACCGCGGCGACTGCGTCGCCGGCCCCTGTCGCGGCGACGCCCTGCGCGCCGTGCAGGTGCAGGTGCGCGATGGCGAGGTGTGGCTGGCCTGAGGGTCGGGCGCCGGTCTCAGCCGACGCCCTGCACGATTCCCGGGGCGAAAGGATGAGCGCGCGGGCTTCCGGCGTGGCATCGCGATGGCGATAGCGTACTGACTCAGGTGTTGATTGCGGTGATGGCACTGGCGATGTTCGCCTGAAGTAGCCACACATGAAAAAAGGCCCGCCGATTGGCGGGCCTTTTCTTTGGTGTCGAGCGCAACGTTTTACTTGAGCGCCTTGAACCGCAGGCGATGCGGGCGCGCACCCTCTTCGCCCAGGCGACGCTTCTTGTCTTCCTCGTACTCGCGGTAGTTGCCCTGGAAGAACTCCACGTGCGAGTCGCCCTCGAAGGCGAGGATGTGCGTGGCGATTCGGTCCAGGAACCAGCGGTCGTGCGAGATGACGAAGGTGTTGCCGGGGAATTCCAGCAACGCATCTTCCAGCGCACGCAGGGTTTCGATGTCCAGGTCGTTGGACGGTTCGTCGAGCAGCAGCACGTTGCCGCCCTGAAGCAGCGTCTTGGCCATGTGCAGTCGCCCGCGCTCGCCGCCGGACAGCGAGCCGACCAGCTTCTGCTGGTCCTGGCCCTTGAAGTTGAAGCGGCCGATGTACGCGCGCGACTGGATCTCCACGCCGTTGATGTTGAGGATGTCCAGGCCGCCGGACACTTCCTGGAACACGGTCTGGTTGCCTTCCAGCTTGTCGCGGCTCTGGTCCACGTAGGCCAGCTTCACGCTCGGGCCGATCACGATCTCGCCCGAGTCCGGCTTCTCCTGCCCGGTGATCATCTTGAACAGCGTGGACTTGCCCGCGCCGTTGGGACCGATGATGCCGACGATGGCGCCGGCCGGCACCAGGAAGCTCAGGTTGTCGATCAGCAGGCGGTCGCCGAACTTCTTGGAGACGTTCTTGAACTCGATCACCGAATTGCCCAGGCGCTCTCCCGGCGGAATGAAGATCTCGTTGGTCTCGTTGCGCTTCTGGTAGTCGACCGACTGCAGCTCTTCCAGGCGGGCCAGGCGGGCCTTGCCCTTCGAGCGGCCGCCCTTGGCGTTCTGGCGCGACCACTCCAGCTCCTTCTGGATGGCTTTCTGGCGGGCTTTCTCCTGATTTTCTTCCTGCTTCAGGCGCTCATCCTTCTGCACCAGCCACTCGGTGTAGTTGCCCTTCCACGGGATGCCGCGACCACGGTCCAGTTCCAGGATCCATTCGGCGGCGTTGTCGAGGAAGTAGCGGTCGTGGGTGACGGCCACCACGGTGCCGGTGTAGCGGGCCAGGAACTGCTCCAGCCACTCCACCGACTCGGCGTCCAGATGGTTGGTCGGTTCGTCGAGCAGCAGCATGTCCGGCTTCTGCAGCAGCAGCCTGCACAGCGCCACGCGGCGCTTCTCGCCACCGGACAGCTTGCCGATGACGGCATCCCACGGCGGCAGGCGCAGCGCGTCGGCGGCCACGTCCAGCTGGTTCTCCAGCGTGTGCGCGTCGCCGGCGGCCAGGATGGCTTCCAGGCGTTCCTGCTCCTTGGCCAGGGCATCGAAGTCGGCGCCTTCCTCGGCGTAGGCGGCGTAGACCGCCTCCAGCGCGGCCTGGGCCTGCAGCACTTCGCCCACGCCTTCCTCGACGGCCTGGCGGACGGTGTGCTCCGGGTTCAGTTCCGGCTCCTGGGCCAGGTAACCGACCTTGATGCCGGGCTGCGGGCGGGCCTCGCCTTCGAAGTCCTTGTCCACGCCGGCCATGATCTTCAGCACGGTGGACTTGCCGGCACCGTTCAGGCCCAACAGGCCGATCTTCGCGCCCGGGAAGAACGACAGCGAGATGTCCTTGATGATCTGCCGCTTGGGCGGGACCACCTTGCTGACCCGGTTCATGGTGTAGATGTATTGCGAGGACATGCAGGCTCCGGTACGCAGGCCCCGACGCCCGGCCGGTTCGGCGGCGGGCGGGGAGGCAGAAGGGAAGGCGGCGATTATAGCCGCTCCGGCCGTGCCGACCGGCGGCTGAACACGTTCCGCTAACCTGCCATTGACGCGGCCGTAACCGTTTTCCAGCCGGAATCGGTTCAGATGCAATCGGCATGATGGGCTCACGTGCCACACAGAGGGCTTTCCATGAACACCAAGCGTCTTTTCCAGGGCATCGCCTGTGCCGTCCTGGCCTTCGCCGTCACCGCTCCCGTGCTGGCGCGCGACGATCGCGGCCACGACCGGGGCCGCTCGCACCATTACGACCGTCGGGACGACCGCCGCGACTGGCGCGATGACCGCCGGGATGACCGGCACGACCGCCGCGACCAGCGCCAGGCCTATCGCCACGGCTATCACGACGGTCGCCGGGATGATCGCCGCTACGACCGCCGCTATGACGACCGCCGGTACTACGCCCCGCCGCGTGTGGTCTACCGTCCGGCCCCCCACTACCACCGCTGGGCCGTCGGCCAGCGCTACCGCGACTACTACCGCGGTCCGGTGTACGTGGTGAACGACTATGGCCACTACCACGTGCGCCGTCCGCCCCGTGGCTACCACTGGGTCCGCGACGACCGCGGCAACCTGCTGATGGTCGCCATTGCCACCGGCATCATCGCCGACCTGCTGCTGCACCACTGAGCAGGTTCGAGGCCCAGAAAAGCGCGCTCCGGCGCGCTTTTCGCTTTCCGGGGCCGGGTCGGCGGAGGCCGGGCGAGCTACAATCGGCCATCCCGCCCGCTCTTGCCCCCGGAGACCCGATGTTCCCGCGCGACGCCCGCATCGAAACCTACGATCCCGAACTGGCCCAGGCCATCGCCCATGAGGCGCGCCGGCAGGAGGATCACGTCGAGCTGATCGCCAGCGAGAACTACGCCAGCCCCCGCGTGCTGGAGGCCCAGGGCAGCGTGCTGACCAACAAGTACGCCGAAGGCTACCCCCACAAGCGCTACTACGGCGGTTGCGAATATGTGGACATCGCCGAGCAGCTGGCGATCGACCGCGTGAAGCAGCTGTTCGGCGCCGACTACGCCAATGTGCAGCCGCATTCCGGTTCGCAGGCCAACCAGGCCGTGTACTTCGCCCTGCTGAGCCCCGGCGACACCATCCTGGGCATGAGCCTGGCCCACGGCGGCCACCTGACCCACGGCGCCAAGGTCAACGCCTCGGGCAAGCTCTTCAACGCCGTCCAGTACGGCGTGAACGATCAGGGCCTGATCGATTACGACGAAGTCGAACGGCTGGCCCTGGAGCACAAGCCGAAGATGGTCGTGGCCGGCTTCTCCGCCTACTCGCAGGTGGTGGATTGGGCGCGCTTCCGCGCCATCGCCGACAAGGTGGGTGCCTATCTGTTCGTCGACATGGCGCATGTCGCGGGCCTGGTCGCCGCGGGCGTCTATCCGAACCCGCTGCCGCACGCGCACGTGGTCACCTCGACGACCCACAAGACGCTGCGCGGCCCGCGTGGCGGCATCATCCTGGCGAAGGGCGCCGGTGAGGAGATCGAGAAGAAGCTGCAGAGCATCGTCTTCCCCGGTATCCAGGGCGGTCCGCTGATGCATGTGATCGCGGCCAAGGCCGTCGCGTTCAAGGAAGCGCTGGAGCCGGAATTCAAGGCCTACCAGGCGCAGGTGGTGAAGAACGCCCAGGCGATGGCGAAGACGATCATCGCCCGCGGCTACAAGATCGTCTCCGGCGGTACCGAGAACCACCTGATGCTGGTGGACATGATCGGCAAGGACGTCAGCGGCAAGGACGCGGAAGAAGCGCTGGGCAAGGCGCACATCACCGTCAACAAGAACTCCGTGCCGAACGACCCGCGCAAGCCCTTCGTCACCTCGGGCCTGCGCATCGGCACCCCCGCGGTGACCACGCGCGGCTACGGCGAGCAGGACTGCATCGACCTGGCCAACTGGATCTGCGATGTGCTGGATGCGCCCAGCGACGAGGCCGTGCTGGCGAAGGTGCGCGAGAACGTCACTGCGCAATGCCGGAAGTATCCGGTTTACGGCTGACCGGTTCGGGACTCCAATGCCAGGCGCCGCCTCGATGGAATCACGCGAGCGCCGTCGCGCCGAAGGGGTGGGGCGCGCGCGATCCGACCGCGCCGATCGCTGGTTGTATGCAATCGAGACGGTCGTACTTGGGCTGCCGACCCTGGGCGTTGCCATTCCGGGGCTGCTGGCGCTCGGATTCATGGTCGTGGCGGTCGTCTTGACCGAGTTTGGCCTGACGGCGCTGTGGGCGGGGTTGATGTTCGCGGGCGGCGCCATCGGCGTGACATCCTGGTTCGTACTGTCTGGTCTTGTGTTGCTTGAGGGAAGGAAAGGATTGCAGCGTGCGAACCCGGCGTGGTGGCTGGGTCTTCTCGCGGGCATTGCTACGTCGGGCTCGGTCGGCGGGCCGATGGTGATCGACGTGTTTGCCGGCCTGCAGGAGCACGTCGTATTCGGCCTATTGGCGTCGGGTCTTCTGTTGTGGATCCCTTCCCTCCATTTGATTCTGATGCGGTTGAGGACGTAAGCCATGCACTGCCCCTTCTGCCAGCACACCGATACCCGCGTGATCGACTCGCGCGTCTCCGAAGACGGCGCGACTATCCGCCGCCGGCGGGAGTGCGAGGCCTGCGGGGAGCGGTTCTCCACGCTGGAGAACATCGAGATCAAGCTGCCGGCGGTCATCAAGAGCGACGGCAGGCGCGATACGTTCGATGCGCGCAAGCTGCGCGCCGGCTTCGACCGCGCGCTGCAGAAACGGCCGGTGTCGGAAGAGCAGATCGAGGCGGCCGTGCGCGCGGTGATCCATGCCATCCGCATGAGCGGCGAGCGCGAGATCGCTTCGCGCAGGATCGGCGAGTTCGTCATGAACGAACTGCGCAAGCTGGACCACGTGGGCTATGTGCGCTTCGCCTCGGTCTACCGCAGTTTCGAGGACGTGGCCGATTTCCGCGAGGAGATCGAGAAGCTCGAACGCGACCTGCCGCCCGGCGCGGGCCAGTTGTCCCTGCTCGGCGGCGACGTGGTGCCGTTCGACAAGCACGCGGACAAGAACAAGAAGCGCTGAGTCGTGCGCATCGACCGGATCGGCCGGCATCCACAGCACATCCCCGCACTGGCTGCCTGGCACCATGCCGAGTGGGGTGCGCTGTACGACGACTGGACGCTGGACGCGGCCACGTCCGAGCTGGCCGACCATGCCACGCGCACGTCGCTGCCCACGACGCTGCTGCTGATGGATGGCGCGGATCTGCTGGGATCGGTCAGCCTGCTGATCGAGGACGCGCCCGCCCTGCAGGATCGCGGCAGCCCCTGGCTGGGCAGCCTGTTCGTGTTGCCGGCCGCGCGCGGTCGCGGCGGCGGACGCATCCTGGTGGATGCCGCCGTCGCGCATGCCGCGCGGGAGGGCGTGGCCCTGCTGCGGCTGTTCACCCTGTGGCACGAGGACTTCTACGCGTCGCTCGGCTGGCAGGTCGAGGAGCGCACGTCGCTGCACGGCACGCCGGTGGTGATCATGTCGATCGTGCCCGCGGAGCGCGTGGCGCATACTGAGCCTCCGCCGCAGCGCGTGGACGACGCATGACCGAAACCCGTTTCTCCGCCTTCGACCACCACTGCATGGCGCGTGCGCTGCGCCTGGCCGAGCGTGGCGCCTACACCACGCGGCCGAACCCCATGGTCGGCTGCGTGATCACGCAGGGTGAGGAAACCGTCGGCGAAGGCTGGCACCAGAAGGCGGGCGAGCCGCACGCCGAGGTATTCGCGCTGCACGCCGCGGGCGAACGCGCGAAGGGCGCGACCGCCTATGTCACCCTGGAACCCTGTGCCCACACCGGTCGCACCGGGCCCTGCGCCGATGCCCTGGTGGCGGCTGGCGTCGCGCGCGTGGTGGCGGCGATGCGCGACCCGTTCGCGCAGGTCGATGGCGCCGGCTTCGACCGGCTGCGCGAGGCGGGCATCATCGTGCAGTCCGGGTTGATGGAAGCTCAGGCGCGGCGCCTGAACCGGGGTTTCCTGTCGCGCGTGGAGCGCGGCAGGCCATGGATGCGGGTGAAGCTGGCCACCAGCCTGGATGGCCGCACCGCGATGGCCAACGGGGATTCCAAGTGGATCAGCGGCGAGGCGTCGCGTCGCGACGTGATGCGCTGGCGCGCGCGTGCCGGGGCCATCCTGACCGGGGCGGGTACCGTGCTGGCGGACGACCCGTCGCTGACGGTGCGCTTCGGCGACGACACCGCCTTCGACCCGCCGCTGCGGGTGGTGCTGGATCCGGGGCTCGCCACCGTGGCGCGCGGCAACGTGCGCCAGGGTGAAGCGCCTACCCTGTACGTACACACTGCCGATGCCAAGCCGCCGCGCGGTACCGACGTGCAGCGGATGGTGGCGCCTGCCACGGGCAGCAATTTCGACCTGAAAGTGGTGCTGGAACTGCTGGCCGAGCGCGGCATCAATGAAGTGCACGCCGAGGCCGGCGCCACGCTGGCCGGTGCGTTCATCGCGGCGGGCCTGGCGGACGAGGTGCTGCTGTACGTCGCGCCGGTGCTGCTTGGCGACCAGGCCCGGCCACTGTTCGGTGGATTGGGCATCCAGGCCATGGCGGACCGGTTGAAGCTGGAGATTGTGGACAGCCGCATGATTGGCGAAGATCACCGCCTCCTGCTGCAACCTGCCCGCTGACCGCCCGCCATGGTGGCTTTCAAGGATCACTTCTCAAGCGTCGCCGACGTCTATCTCGCCTCGCGTCCGACCTACCCCGATGCGCTCTACGACGCGATCGCCGCCGTCGTGCCTGCCGATGCCAGGGTGTGGGAACCGGGGGCGGGCAGTGGCCAGGCCACGCGCGGACTGGCCGCGCGCTTCGCCCACGTGCACGCCACCGACCCCAGCGCGGCGCAGATCGCGCGCCACTGGGCGCAGGGCCAGGCCGATGCCAGGGTCAGTCTGGCGGTCGAACCCGCCGAAAGCACCGCCCTGGACGACGCCAGCGTCGATCTGGTGGCGGTGGCGCAGGCGCTGCACTGGTTCGACCGCTATCGCTTCTTCGCCACCTGCGAACGGGTGCTGCGTCCCGGGGGCGTGCTAGCCGCCTGGACCTACCAGGACATCATTTTCGAGGACGACCTGGCCGAGGTGGCCGAGAAGGTCCGCGACGACATCGACCCGTACTGGCCGCCGGAGCGCGCCGACGTGGACATGGGCTACGGCGACTACGTCTGGCCGTTCGAGGCCCTGCCCACGCCGCGCCTGTGGCTGACCGCCGACTGGGACCTGCCCACGCTGCTGGGCTATTTCGGCAGCCTGTCCGCCACCGGCAGCTACCGGGCGGCGACGGGGGAAGATCCGGTCTACGCGCACACCCCGGCGCTGGCCGAGGTCTGGGGCGATCCGCAGCGGGTGCGCACCATGCGCTGGCCGCTGATCCTGCACCTGCGCCGGAAGGCCGTGTAGCACCCATGCAGGAGGGGCTTTGGCCCCAAGGCTCTCGAGCGCTGCCCCGGGGCTGAAAAACGCCGGTCGGGGCTCAAGCCCTCCCGAAGTGGCGCGGAACGCTGCGTTCAGGGCCGTCGCCACCTCGAGGCGCTAGAATGCGCGGGCCGGTTCGCCGGTACACCACCAACGACGTCTTCAGGGCGGGGTGCAAGTCCCCACCGGCGGTAGGTCGCCCAGCGACGAGCCCGCGAGCGCCTTGGGCGGCATGCGATTCCCTCGCAAGAGCCCGCACATCCCCGTGTGGACTTTCCAATGCCGCCGAAGGGTCAGCAGATCCGGTCAGATGCCGGAGCCGACGGTCACAGTCCGGATGAAAGAAGACGGCATCGCCGAACCGCGTGCAAGCGCGGCGTCGTGCGCCTGCCTTCGCGCCCCGGGGGCGTCTCCGCTTTGCTTCCGCGAGAGACGTGCCATGCCTTCCACGATTCCCAGCGCTTTCCCTGTCATCCTGCCGGAGGCCTGCTGATGTTCACCGGCATCATCGAGGGCGTGGGCCGCATCGCCGCGCTGCAACCCGTGGGCGGCGACATCCGCCTGACCGTTGCCGTGGGCTCGCTGCCGTTCGACGCCGTGCAGCTGGGCGAGAGCATCGCGGTCAATGGCGTATGCCTGACCGTGATCGCGTTCGACGCGTCCAGCTTCCAGGCCGATGCCTCGACCGAAACGCTTTCGCTGACCACGCTCGGGCGTCTGCGCGAAGGCGCGGTGGTGAACCTGGAGCGCGCCATGCGCCCGACCGATCGTCTCGGCGGCCATCTGGTCAGCGGCCACGTGGACGGCGTCGGCCGCGTGCTGTCGGTGCACGAGGACGCGCGCGCGCAGCGCTGGCGTTTCGCCGCACCGGCACCGCTGCTGAAGTACATCGCGAAGAAGGGCTCGATCTGCGTCGACGGCGTGAGCCTGACGGTCAACGAGGTGGACGGCGAAGGCTTCGAGGTCGCGCTGATCCCGCACACCGTCTCGCACACCGCGTTCTCGCAGACGGCTGTCGGCGATGCGGTGAACCTGGAAATCGACCTGGTCGCGCGCTATGTCGAGCGCCTGCTGGGCGAAAGGAGCGGCGCATGAACTTCGCCCCGATCCCCGAACTGCTGGAAGAGATCCGCAACGGCCGCATGGTCGTCATCGTCGACGACGAGGACCGCGAGAACGAAGGCGACCTGATCATGGCGGCCGAGCTGGTCAAGCCGTCCGACATCAACTTCATGGTCACCCACGCGCGTGGCCTGGTCTGCCTGTCGCTGACGCGCGAGCGTTGCGCCCAGCTGGGACTGGCGCCGATGGTGCAGACCAATACCGCGCAGTTCCACACCAATTTCACCGTCAGCATCGAGGCGGCCGAGGGCGTCACCACCGGCATCTCCGCCTACGACCGCGCGCATACCGTCCGCACCGCCGTGCGTCCCGACGCCAAGCCCACCGATCTCAGCCAGCCGGGCCACATCTTCCCGCTGATCGCCCAGCCGGGTGGCGTGCTCACCCGTGCCGGCCATACCGAAGCGGCCAGCGACCTGCCGCTGCTCGCGGGGCTGGAACCGGCGGGCGTACTGGTCGAGGTGCTGAACCCGGACGGCACCATGGCGCGCCGCCCGCAGTTGGAGGTGTTCGCACGCGAGCATGGGCTGAAGATGGGCTCCATCGCCGACCTGATCGCGTACCGGTTGGCCACCGAGCACACCGTGGAGCGCATCGACGAGCGCGAGATCGACACCGAGTTCGGTCCATTCCGGTTGGTGACCTACCGCGACCGCATCGCCCACGAACTGCACTTCGCCCTGGTCCGCGGCACGCCCGACAGGACCACGCCCACGCTGGTGCGCGTGCAGGTGGAGAACGCGCTGAGCGACCTGCTGCACTGGCGGCGCGACGATTTCGGCGTGCACGCCACCGATGCCCTGCGCGCCATCGCGGCCGAAGGGCAGGGCGTCATGGTGGTGCTCTCCGAGCCCCGCAACGCCGAGGCCCTGCTGGCCCGGCTGCGCAAGCAACCGGAGGTGCGCGCCAACGCCAAGGACGTCGGCCAGTGGCGCCGCAACGGCGCCGGCGCACAGATCCTGGCCGACCTGGGCCTGGGGCGCCTGCGCGTGCTCGGCACGCCACGCCGCCAGGTGGGCCTGGCCGGGTTCGGCCTGGACGTGGTCGAGTACGTCGCGGCGGGGTGAGTCGACGCGGGAAACCGGGAACGGGGAATGGACCATCCCTTCCACCGAAGGCCAAAACACTTTCGGATCGAGTGAGGGCGTCATTCCCCGTTCCCGGTTTCCCGTTCGTCCCGGCCCTGCCTGCTAAACTTCCCCACCCCCAAGGAACCCGCCATGTCCCACTACGAAGGCGATCTGCGCGCGCCCGAAGGCGCCCGCTTCGCGATCATCGCCAGCCGCTGGAACCCGCGCATCACCGACGTGCTGGTGGCCGGTGCGCGCCAGAGCCTGGCCGGCAACGGCGTGGGCGAGGACGCGATCGACGTGGTGCGCGTGCCCGGCGCTTGGGAGATCCCGTTGGCGGCGGGGCGCCTGGCCGCGGCCGGCGACCATGCGGCCATCATCGCCCTGGGCTGCGTGATCCGCGGCGATACCCGCCACTACGAGCACGTTGCCGACCGCTGCGCCGAGGGCCTGATGCGCGTGCAACTGGATACCGGCGTGCCCGTGCTCAACGGCGTGCTGGCGGTGGAGCGCATCGAGGATGCCGAAGCCCGTGCCGGCGGCAGCCATGGCAACAAGGGCGAGGAAGCCGCGCTCGCCGCCATCGAGATGGCGCACCTGCTGGCGCAGCTGGCCTGATCATCCGTACGCAACGAACACGCAGCACAGGAGCCGCCGTGAGCCGACATCCCCATCCCCCCCGCAAGGACGGCATCGATCCGGTCACGCGCGCCCGCGCGCGCCGCCGCGCTTTGCAGGCCGTGTACGCGTGGCAGATGTCGGGCGGCGAAGTCGGCCAGGTCATCGCCCAGTTCGCGCACGAGCAGGCGCACGAGATCGCCGACCTGGAGTATTTCGAAGACCTGGTACGGGGCGTGGTGAGGCACCGCGCCTCGCTGGACGAGGCGTTGCTGCCCTTCCTCGACCGCACGGTGGAAGAAGTGGACCCCATCGAGCGCGCCGTGCTGCGCATCGCCGCCTATGAGCTGACCCACCGCGTCGACGTGCCGTACCGCGTGGTGTTGAACGAAGCCATCGAAACCGCCAAGCGTTTCGGTTCCGAACACGGGCACACGTACATCAATGGCGTGCTCGACCACGCTGCCGTCGAATGGCGGCCCGCCGAGGCGCAGGCGCGGCGCTGACGTGTCGGGCGGCGACGCACGGTTTCCTCCGGAAGAGCGCGAGACGCTGCTCGCTGTGAGGGGAGTGGGTCCCACGGTGGTGCAGCGGCTCGAGCAGATGGGCATCGCCTCGCTGCGGCAACTGGCCGCCGCCGAACCGTCCGAGATCGTGGCCAGTGCCGCCGGCCTGACCGCCTCCACCTGCTGGAAGAACAGCCCGCAGGCACGCGCGGCGATCCAGGCGGCCGTCGACCTGGCGCGCGCCCGGACCTGACGCCATGGGCGCCGGCGAATTCGACCTGATCGCCCGCATCCGCGCACGCGTGGCGACGCGCGCTGACGTGGTGCTGGGCATCGGCGACGACGCCGCGTTGCTGGCGCCACCGCCGGGGCGGCAGCTCGTCGTCACCGCCGATACGCTGAACGACGGCGTCCACTTCCCGCGCGGCACATCGCCGGCGGACGTCGGCTGGAAGGCGCTGGCGGTGAATCTCTCCGACCTCGCTTCGATGGGGGCAGAGCCGGCGTGGTGCACCCTGTCGCTGTCGTTGCCGCAGTCCGATCCGGCGTGGATAGCGGGCTTCCTCGATGGCTTCCTCGATCTGGCCGGGCAGCACGGTATCGCGCTGGTCGGCGGCGACACCACGCGCGGCCCGCTGTCGATCGCGGTCACCGCGATGGGGCTGGTGGAGCCGGGCCGCGCGCTGCGTCGTGATGGTGCGCGGGTCGGCGACGAGGTCTGGGTGACCGGCACGCTGGGCGATGCGGCCGGCGGTCTGGCGCTGTTGGATCGCGAGGCTGTCCCTGCCTTGCGCGCACGGCTCGATCGGCCGACGCCGCGTGTGGCCGCCGGTCGTGCCTTGGTCGGCATCGCGACCGCCTGTGTCGATGTTTCCGATGGACTGCTGGCTGACCTGGGCCATGTGTGTGCACGCAGCCACGTCGCCGCCCACATCGATGTCGACGCGCTGCCGGCGTCGGCCGCCCTGCGGGAGGCCTTCGGAGAAGCGGATCGCATCGCCTTGCAGGCCAGTGGGGGCGATGACTACGAGTTGTGCTTCACCGCGCCGGCCGATGCGGGTGCCGACATTGGCGCAGTATGGGCACAGCTCGGCCTGCGATTCACGCGTATCGGCCGCATCGTGGCGGGCGAGGGGGTGCATCCCGTGGATGCCAAAAGCCAGCCCTGGTCGTCGCCGCAACGCGGCTACGACCACTTCGCGGAGCATTGAGGCTGTTGTAGGCGCGACGTGAGTCGCGACCGTATGTCGTCAGTGCATGTCGATCTTCAGCAGGCCGGTGAGCGAGAGGCAACATGCTGTCGGTGGATTCCTGGTCGGGCACGGTACGCGGTCGCGACTGACGTCGCTCCTACAGGGGTTCCCGCGGCGGCAATACCTTGCCCGGATTGAGGATGCCGTCGGGATCGAGCGCCGCCTTCACGGCATGCATCGCATCGAGCGTCGCGGCGCTGAATGCGTCGGCCATGAAATCGCGTTTGCTCAGGCCGATGCCGTGCTCGCCCGACAGCGTGCCGCCCAGCGCCAGCACCTGCGCGAACACGCGGGGCAGCGCGGCGTGGGCGCGCGCCGTCTCGGCGGCATCGGCGTCGTCGTACATGATGTTGACGTGCAGATTGCCGTTGCCCGCGTGGCCGAACACGACGACGGGCAGACCGGCCTCAAGCGACAATGCCTCCATGGCCGCCACCAGGTCGGGAATGCGCGACACCGGCACCACCACGTCCTCGTTGATCTTGCCCGGCCTGATGGTGCGCAGTGCCGGCGACAGCGCACGGCGCGCGGCCCACAGGCGGTCGCGTGCGCTGCCGTCGTTGGCGACATCCAGCGCGATCAGGCCGTCGCCCTCCGCCGCGTCGGCCAGCGCCTGCAGCGCATAGGGCAGGGTGTCGTCGTCGCCATCGGCCTCGACCAGCAGCATCGCGCCCGCTTCCGGTACGTCGCTGCCGTTGCGGCGGATCAGCGCGATGGCGCTGCGGTCCATGAACTCCAGCATCGTGGGCGTGGTCGGCCGCGCCATGATGCGGGACACGGCAGCGGCTGCGGTCGCCGCGTCGCGATAGAGCACGCGCAGGCCGGCTTGCGCGTGCGGCCGCGGCGCGAGCTTGAGCGTCGCTTCGACGATCAGCGCGAGCGTGCCTTCGCTGCCGACGATCAGGTGGGTGAGGTCGTAGCCGGTCGCGTCCTTGGTGTACGCGCCGCCGCAGCGGATCAGGTCGCCCGTGCCGGTCACGGCGACCAGGCCGAGCACATTGTCGCGCGCGGTGCCGTACTTCACCGCGCGCGGGCCGCCGGCGTTGGTAGCCAGGTTGCCGCCGACGCTGCACAGGTCAGCGCTGGACGGGTCCGGCGGCCAGAACAGGCCGTAAGGCGCCAGCGTCTGCTGCAGTCCGCCATTGAGCACGCCGGGTTCCACCACCACGCAGCGATCGGCGGCGCGCAGTTCCAGGATGCGGTCCATGCGCGCGAAGGACACCACCACGCCCCCCTGCGTGGGCACGGCGGCGCCGGTGGTGCCGGTGCCCGCGCCGCGGGCGACCAGCGGCACCCGGTGTTCGCGACAGGCGCGTACCAGTGCCACCACGTCCTCACGCGTGCGCGGCAACGCCACGGCCGAAGGCATGGTCCAACGGCGCGAATCGTCGCCGCCGTAGAGGCGCCGTCCTTCGCCCGTCAGCCAGCCGTCACCGAGCCGGGTCGACATGGCATCGTGCAACGCGCGCGGCAGGCTGGAGTCCATGGCGCCATTGTAGGCGCGCGCTCAGACCTCGTCCGCGCGGAAGGCGTCCCGGATCCAGTCGAGCCGCGGCGAGGCCGGATCGCCTTGCGCATCGACCACGTCGAAACGGCACGGTGAGTCGGCGAGCGCGGGATGGTCCTGAAGGAAGCGCTGCGCCGCATGCACCAGCCGGCGGCGCTTGCCGGTGTCGATCGACGCCATGCCGCCGCCGAAGGCCTGCGACTGGCGGTAACGCACTTCGACGAACACCACCGTCGGCGTACCCGACCGGGTGGCGTCCTGCATCACCAGGTCGAGCTCACCGCCACGGTAGTTCGCGTTGGTGGCGAGCTCGGTCAGTCCTGCGCGCTGCAGCAGATCGCGTGCAGCGACTTCGACGGCATGCCCGCGGGCGCGCCGGTCAACCGCCATCCGCGATCGGCGCGGGACGGCCACCGGCGAAGGTGGACCAGGACGGCGTGCGCACCACGTTGCCGAAACCGTCCAGCTGCAGGCGGCCGGTCGCGCCCCGGAGGTCGGTGTTGATGCCCGTGGCCAGCTTCTCCAGGTAGGCGGTCAACAGCCAGGCGTCGTAACCGAAGGCGAACAGGCGTGCGGCGGGTCCGCGCGCGGTCGGCACGCGCTCGCCGGTCACGCTGGCGGCCGGCAGCGCCGGCACGCCGCGCGAGATCCATGCCTCGGTGGGGAAGGCGATGCCATCCAGCGCCATGTCCTCTTCCGGCTTGCCCGTGCCGGAGGTGAGCTGCGAGGTACCCACGCGCGTCTTGCCGCCCAGGCCGGCCAGCGCCAGCTGCGGCGTCAGCGCGCGCGCGGTGCTGCCGCGCACGGCCAGGAACACGGCATCGGCGCCCTCCTGCGACGCGGTGGCCAGCACCGCCGACAGGTCGCCGGGCGCCTCGGGCACGCTGATCACGCGCGTCACCCGGCCGCCGCGTTCGGCGAAGCGTTCGCGGAACGCCTGCGAGGCGCGGCGTCCGTTGTCGTCGCTGCCCTCGATGATCAGCGCGGTCTTGCGCTCGCGGGCCAGCACGTACTCGGCGGCGGCGATGCCGTCATCTTCCGGCGCCAGCGAAAAACCGGCCTTGCCGTCCGGCGGCGCTACGGTGCCACGGTTCAGCACCAGCATGGGGGTGGCGAGCTCGGGTTGCTGGAACAGCGCGCTCACTTCGTCGCGACCCAGCGGCCCGACCACGAAGTCCGCGCCTTCGGCGGTCGCGCGCGCATAGGCCGCGGTGGCGCCGGCGGCGGTACCGGTGGTGTCGTAGAACTGGATCTCCGGGCGCCGGCGGCGCTCACCGTAATAGCCGGCCAGCAGGCCGTCGCGCACGGGGGCGGCGGCCGTGGCGAGGTTGCCCGACAGCGGCAGCAGCACGGCCAGCTTCACCGGGGGTCGGTAGCCATCGCTGTCGGCGGGCGGGCGGTTGCCGGCATCGAAGCGCCACTGGGCGCCGCGGTCGAACGGGCGCGGCAGCGGCAGGCCACGGCGCTGCAGGGCGCGGCCGGCGAAGTTGTACAGCGGATCGCCCGACGGCAATGCCGCGGCGTCGCGCGCGAGGGTGGCGTCGTCGAGCGTGGCCAGCAGGCGGTCGATCTCGCGCGCATTGTCGGCGCGTGCCTGGCCGCTGAGGGCGGCGTCCTGGCGGGCCAGCGTGGCGGCGTTCGCGAAGGCGGGGGCGAACCGCACTGCCGACGTCGCCGGGCCCGCGCTAGGCGTGGTGGCGCAGCTCGCCAGCAGGGCGACCAACAGCAATGCCACCAGGCATTGCGCGGGACGGAGGCGTGCGGAAAGCGTGCGTGCGACAGGCGGATCCAGGGGCATCGTCGGTGTTCGGGCAGGGGAACCGGCTACGATTCTACCCCCAGCCACCGGACCCCATTGGAATGCCTGCCGGAACTCTGTTCATCGTCGCCACCCCGATCGGCAACCTGGGCGACCTGACCCCACGCGCACTGGAGGTGCTGCGTTCGGTGGCGGCCATCTGCGCGGAGGACACGCGCCGCAGCGGGCAGTTGCTCGCCCACTTCGGCGTTTCCACCCCGCTGGTGGCCCTTCATGAGCACAACGAGGATGCGCTGGCGCAGCGCGTGGTCGACCGGCTGCTGGCGGGTGAATCGCTGGCGCTGGTCAGCGACGCGGGCACACCCCTGGTCAGCGACCCCGGCTTCCGCCTGGTGCGCGCTGCACGCGCGGCCGGCGTCCGGGTCAGCCCGCTGCCAGGCGCCTGTGCGGCCATCGCGGCCCTGAGTGTGGCAGGCCTGCCCAGCGACCGCTTCGCCTTCGAAGGATTCCTGCCGGCCAAGGCCTCCGCGCGGCGTGACCAGTTGCAGCGGCTGGCGGGCGAGGCCCGCACGCTGGTGTTCTACGAATCCTCGCACCGCATCGCGGAGTCGCTGGCCGACATGCGCGCCGCATTCGGCGACGATCGCCCGGCGGTGCTGGCGCGCGAGCTGACCAAACTGTTCGAGACCGTCCTCGACGGCACGCTGGCCGACCTGCAGGCGCGCGTTGACGCGGACGAGAACCAGCGCAAGGGCGAGTTCGTCGTGATGGTGCAGGGCGCCGGCGACGACGTGGAGGCGCGCCTGTCCGAGGGCCGCCGCATCTACGCGATGCTCAACGAGCACCTGCCGCCGTCGACGGCGGCCAAGCTGGCTGCCGAGATCACCGGCGCGCCGAGAAAGGAGTTGTATGGCGCGCGATAGTGGGCCGTGTTGGCGAGACGCGAGTGAAAGGGGATGAGGATGGGAATCCGTGAACTGCTCATGGCAGCAGGTGCAATGCTGGTCTTAGTGGCGGCATCGCCCGCCGCGATGGCGTGGACTCCGCCGGACGTCCGTGAGCGTTTTGGCCTGCTGGTGGCGGAGAGCCAGAAGGCGGACGACGCGCTCCATCCGCTGCGTCTTGCCGAGCGCGGCCTGCCCCCGACCGGGGCCGTCTTCGTCGATCCGCAGAGCGAGGCCTTCGCCCGGCAGTTGGCGGCCAACAAGCGCGCCGAACTGTCGGGGCTGGCCGGCATCGACCGCGCCTCCCTGGGCGAGAAGGACCAGATTGCCTACGACGCGTTCCGCTACCAGGCCGAGCAGGCGCTGGGCGACATCGACAGCGGCATCCACGCGATCCGCAACCTGGTGCCGCTGAACGCCTCCTTTGGCCTGCACGTCGAATTCCCCGACTACCTGTCGGGCGTCCGCTTCAAGACGGTCGAAGACTACGAACAGGGGTTGGCCCAGCTGGAGGGCTTCGCCGGCTACATGGACAGTACGGTGGATCGCCTGGAGCAGGGCATGGCCCAGGGCTACCACCAGCCCAAGGTGGTGGTGAACAACGTCCTGGGGCAGGTCGAGGCTTTCCTCACGCTGCCGGTCGAAGAGAATCCCTTCTACTCCCCGGTCACGCGTTTCCCCGACACCATCGGGGCGGCAGACCGCGCCCGCCTGGCGGCCGCGTACCGCCGGATCATCGAGCGCCGTACCACGCCGGCCTACGAGCGCTGGCGCACGTTCCTGCGCGACCGCTACCTACCGGTCGCCACCGAGGGCGCAGGCCTGTGGGCGATGAAGGACGGCGCGCGGGTCTATGCGTCCCTGCTGGTCCAGCACACCACCACCACGATGAGCGCGCAGCAGATCCACCAGATCGGCCTGTCCGAAGTGGCCAGGATCCGCGCCGCGATGGAGCAGGCGCGCCAGGCGACCGGCTTCCACGGCGACCTGCCGGCCTTCTTCGAACACGTCCGCACCGGGCCCGAGTTCTACTATTCCAAACCCGAAGACCTCATCGGCCACTTCGAACGCATCGAGAAAAAGGTCTGGGAGCGGATGCCTCAACTGTTCTCGCGTCGTCCGCGTGCCGCATTCGAGCTGCGTCCGCTGCCGGCGCTGGGTGATCAGAGGGGCACGGGCTACTACCGCGCCGGTCCGCCGGATGCTTCGGAGCCCGGCGTCCTGTTCTTCAACATGGCCATGTTGAACACGCGCCCCATCCCCACCCTGGAGACCCTGCAACTGCACGAGGGCGTGCCCGGCCACCACTACCAGATCTCGCTGGTCCAGGAGGACGAGAGCCTGCCGGACCTGCTGCGCTTCGGCCAGGTGCCGGCCACCGCCTACACCGAGGGCTGGGGCCTGTATGCCGAATCCCTGGGCCAGGAACTGGGCATGTTCTCCGATCCCTACCAATGGTTCGGCCACCTGGACATGGAAATGCTGCGCGCCGTGCGCCTGGTGGTCGACACCGGTCTCCATGCCTTGCAATGGGATCGTCAACGCGCGATCGACTACATGCTGGCGAACACGTCCATGGCCCCGCGCGACGTAGCGGTCGAGATCGATCGCTACATCACGAATCCGGGCCAGGCCTGCGCCTACAAGGTGGGTGAGCTGAAGTTCCAGGAACTCCGGCGGCGTGCGACCGAGCGCCTGGGCCCGGATTTCGACATCCGGCGTTTCCACGACCAGGTACTGGACACCGGCGCCCTGCCGCTGGACGTGCTGGAAGCCAAGATCGACCGCTGGCTGATGTTGGGCGAGGCGACGCAGTAGGCCCTGGGCGCGCTTCTTCTTCGGAGATACTGCGTGATCTCATTCTGCGTTGCGGCCTTTCGGCACGGAAGGTTCCGGACGCGTTGCTTTGGAGGTGAACCTGATGCGTCGTCGTGAACTGCTGGTCGGCGCCGTGGCGCTCGGCGTGACGTGGCCCCTGGCCGCGCACATGGCCGGCTCGAATCCTGTCTCCGACACGGCGGGGGATGCGCCCGCCGAGGACATCCGCCTGGCGGGCCTGCTGCAACGCCATGCCGAGGCCCTGAAGGCAGAGGAAGGTGGGCCGGACCGCCTGGCCGACTATTCGCTGGCCGCACGCGCGCGCCGCCGGCAGGCCACGCTACAGCGCCTGGCCGAACTGCGCGGTATCGAGCGTGCCGCGCTTTCGGCTACCGCGACGCTGGACTACGACACGGCCCGCTTCGTCTACGAGGCCATGGCGGACCAGTACGGACGCTATGGTTTTTCCGACCTGAACCTGCGACCCAGCCCGTATGTCGTCAGCCAGATGAACGGCGCCTATTTCTGGCTGCCGGACGGCATCGGCGGACGCTCACCGATGAAGGACGCCGCGGACGCCGACCGCTACGTGGACAAGCTGGGCCAGTTCGCCGTGGCCCTGGACCAGGAGACCGAACAGATCCGCCACGATGCGGGCCTGGGCGTCATCCCCCCGGATTTCATCCTGGCCAAGACCTTGAGGCAGATCGCGACCTTGCGCGATGCGGCGCCGACCGGCAATGCACTGACGGCATCGGCCCTGGCGCGTGCGCGCGATGCCGGGATTGCCGATCTGGACCGTCGCGCCTCTGCGATCTTTGTCGAGCGCATCGTGCCTGCCCTGCAACGCCAGAGCGCGGCGCTTGCGGCCTTGCTGCCCCGCGCCGACGATCGGGCGGGCATCTGGGCCAAGCCGGACGGCGAGGCCTACTACGCGTCGGCCCTGCATTCGAACACCACGGCCAGTTATGCGCCGGGTGAGCTGCATCAACTCGGCCTGGCCTGGGTAGAAGAACTGTCGGCCGAGATCGATCAGCTGCTGCGTGCGCAGGGCCTGGCACGCGGATCGGTGGGTGAGCGCATGGCCGCCCTGGATCGCGACCCGCGCTTCCTCCAGCCGGATACGGAAGCGGGACGCCAGGCGATCATCGACTACGCCAGCGCACACCTGGATCGGATCAAGGGCCTGCTGCCGCGGGGTTTCCGGGTGATTCCGGATCGGCCGGTCGAGGTGCAGCGCATCTCGCCCGCGATCCAGGACGGCGCGCCGGGCGCTTTCTACAGCGCCAGCAGCGATCCCGCCCAGACTTCGACCATCTTCCTCAACCTGCGCTCGGTCGCGGAGAACGCCCTGTGGCGCATCCCGACGCTGCTGCATCACGAAGGGATACCCGGTCACCATTTCCAGGACAGCGTCCTGAGCGAGGCGGGTGGACTGTCGCTGTTCCGGCGCACGGTGCGCTTCTCGGCGTGGACCGAGGGCTGGGCCCTGTATGCCGAACAGCTGGCGGACGAGATGGGTGCATTCGAAAGCGATCCGTTCGGGCGCATCGGCTATCTGCAGGGCCAGTTGTTCCGTGCTTGCCGTGTCGTCGTCGATACCGGCCTCCACCACGCGCGCTGGACCCGCCAGCAGGCCATCGACTGGATGGTGGCCAACGCCGGCGAACATCGCGACGCCGCCGAGCGCGAGATCGACCGCTATTGCGTCTACCCGGGGCAGGCCTGCAGCTTCATGGTCGGCAAGCAGCAGATAGTTGCTTCGCGAGAGAAGGCCCGGCAACGCCCGGGGGCGCGGTTCGACACGCGCGCCTACAACGACTTCATCCTGGCGTCGGGGCCGCTTCCCATGCAGGTCCTCGATGGTGCAGTGGCGCTGGCTTGAATCATCGGGGTGTCGAGGAAGACGCCATAGCGGAAAAAGGGATGGGAGTGATGCTCATGCGAGGGACGACGGCGGGGCAGCCGCGACAACGCGCCAGCGCCTGGACGGTATTCCGCGCATTCCTTGGGCTTGGGCTGGTGTCGTTCGGGGGCCCCATCGCCCATCTTGGCTATTTTCGCGATGCGTTCGTGACACGACGCCAGTGGCTGACGGACAGTGCGTACGCTGAGCTTGTCGCGCTTTGCCAGTTCCTGCCCGGTCCGGCCAGCAGCCAGGTGGGCATGGCCATTGGTGTGTCGCAAGCAGGCATCCGCGGCGCGGTCGCGGCATGGTGCGGTTTCACCGCGCCGTCGGCCCTGTTGATGGTGGCGCTGGGCGCCAGCTTTTCGCACTGGCGCGACGTGGTGCCCCCCGGTGTACTGCATGGCCTCAAGCTGCTGGCCGTGGTGGTGGTGACCCACGCCGTATGGGGCATGGCGCGCGCGTTCTGTCGGACGCCGGCCGCCTGGGGGCTGATGCTGGGGGCGGCCGCGCTGCTGCTGATCTGGCCATCGACATGGATGCAGGTGGGCGTGATCGTGCTCGGCGCGCTGGCGGGCCTGGGCATGCCGGCGGGCGGACCGCCGCCACCGCTCGCGCGCACCGGGCCGGCGGGATCACGGCGGACGGGGATCGTCGCGCTGTCGGTGTTCGTGGCGCTGCTGGTGATTCCCTGGCGTGCGGCAGGCGCGGGCTCGCTGCCGGACGTGTTCGGCTTGTTCTATCGCGCGGGGTCGCTGGTCTTCGGCGGCGGGCACGTGGTCATGCCGCTGCTCCAGGAGGGCGTGGTGGCGCCGGGATGGGTCACGCAGGAGGTCTTCCTGGCCGGCTACGGCGCCGCGCAGGCGGTACCGGGACCGATGTTCACATTCGCCGGCTATCTCGGTGCCGCGATGGAGGCGGGTCGGAGCGGATGGGTGGGCGGCGCACTGGCGCTGGTGGCGATCTTCCTGCCGTCGTTTCTGTTGGTGGTCGGTGTGCTGCCGTTCTGGCAGCGCATCGCGGGAGTGCCTCGCATGCGCGCCGTGCTGGCAGGCATCAATGCCGCGGTCGTCGGTCTGCTGTTGGCGGCGCTGTGCGGTCCGTTGAGGGCAGAGGCGGTACGGGGAATCGCTGACCTGATCGTGGTGATCGTGGGCGTCGTGGCATTGGTGCGATGGCGGGTGCCGACAGCATGGCTGGTCCTGGCGGCACCGCTCGCCGGCATGCTGGCGCTTGCGCTGCGCTGAGCGCGTCCAGTCCCTGGCCCTGTGCGACAATGCACGCGGCGGAGCCGGCCAGACAGTCGCGTCATTGGAAACAATGCCGAGGAAAGTCCGGGCTCCACAGGGCACGGTGCCAGGTAACGCCTGGGCGGCGCGAGCCGACGGAAAGTGCAACAGAAAGATACCGCCGAACGATTTCGAGGATCACTTGCCGGACGCAAGTCCGGCCAAGTGTTCCGGCCACCGCAAGGTGGACGGAATGCGTGGCAAGGGTGAAATGGTGCGGTAAGAGCGCACCGCGAGTCCGGCAACGGACCGGCACGGCAAACCCCACCGGGAGCAAGACCAAATAGGGAGGCTATGCTGCGGCCCGCAGTGTCTCCGGGTAGGTTGCTTGAGCGTAACGGTGACGTTGCGCCTAGAGGAATGACTGTCCACGACAGAACCCGGCTTACCGGCCGGCTCCGCCGCTCTCCAAAGCGCCACCGGCGCTTTGGAAAGCCCCAAGGTTTGCGTCGCAAACCTTGGGCCCCAGGCCTTCGCTGCCATAGCCCCATCCGCACCTGCGGTGCGGATCGCCCCCTGACTCAGGGGGCTGGTAAGGCGGAGCTTCGACCGCTCTCTTTAGGAGCGACGTGAGTCGCGACCGCAAACCCTTAGCGGCGATGGCGCTGGGCTACGCGCCGGGTCCGATCCGCAATGTCGTTTCGCCCTCGAAAACGCCTTCCGGCCCGAAGCGGCGCTCGCTGATCCAGCCGTGCCCGGCATGATCGATCGCGATCAGGGTGCTGGCGCGGGTGCCGTAGCGGGCGTCGCGGATGAACGCGGCCGACAGCATGCGTTCCAGTTCGAGCCCCACGCCGGTGTCGGGGAGTCGGGTGTCGTCGGCGCGGGTCTCGTCGGCCAGGGCATCCCACAGCGGCGATACGTCGTCCTCGCCCGACGCCACCCAGGCCGCCAGGCGCTCCTTCAGGGCCAGGGTCTTCGGCCACGGTTCGTCCAGGTCGCCGTTGGACAGGCCGTGCAGGCCGGGTGCGAGGGCGGTCCGGCGCGGGGTGGGGTAGTTGCTCAGGTACTCGCAGGTCGTCGCATCGACCAGCACCAGATTGAAGGGGGCGAAGGCCTCGGCAGCCGCCAGCAGTCCCGAGGCGCGGTGGTCCGCGCCATCGGGCGATTGCAGGAACCCGGCCGCCAGCTGTCCCCGCGAGGGAGCGCCGGGCACCTGGATGCGCGGGTCGCGCACGTTGGTGACCACCGCCATCCGACCCTGCCGGTCCGCGCCCGCCCAGGTGCCCCCGGACTGCAGGTCGCGGCCGGCGAGGACGTGCGGCGCCGATGCCCAGGGGGCCAGCGGGGCCGTCGGGCGCGCATGGAACTCGTCGCGATTGCCGGCCAGCAGCAGCCGCCAGCGGGGATGCACGTTCCAGGCGAGCGCAAGCAGGCACATGGGGGAATTCTGGACCCCCGGTTCGCGCAGTTCCACACCCGCGGGTGCCTCACAACGGTGGGCGGCGTGAAGGCGTGGTCACCTCACTGAATCGTTCCTCAATCTCAAAATTTGAGACGAAACAGCAACTTGTGGATAAGGCTTGAACAAGTCTCTGAAGTTTGCCGCAAGCCATTGATCCGCCAAGTGATTTCCCGCCCGTTTTCCTGTTGACAACCCTGTGCGCGGTGGTAACGTGGTCAACAGAGGGAAAACCGGGTTTTTGGTGGTTTTTCGTGGTTCAATGGGTCGCTCGTCAGGGCGTCGGGAAGGCAGCGTCGTGTTTCAGGGTGAGACCGCCATCACAGTGGACGACAAGGGACGGCTCGCGGTGCCCACCGCGTACCGCGACCTGGTCGCGCGCGAGTGCGGCAACCGCCTGGTGATCACCTACAACCCCTTCGAGGCCGGCAGCCTGTACCTGTACCCGGAAAAGGTCTGGCAGCGGGTCCGCGACGACGTCAACAAGCTGCCCAGCACCCAGCGCGCTCATCGCAGCCTGCAGCTGAAGCTGGTCGGCGCCGCTTCGCCGGTGGAGCTGGACGGCAACGGCCGCATCAGCATCCCGGCCAGCCACCGCAGCGCGGTGGGCATCGAGAAGAAAGCCGTGCTGCTCGGCATGGGCGAGAAATTCGAACTCTGGAGCGAACAGGCGCACCACGCGCAGATCCGTCAGACGCTCACCGACGACGATCTGAGCGCACACATGCTCGAGTTGCGCTTGTGAGCCGGGGTGACGGCAAGCGGCAGTCCGCGCCGGCCGGTCACCTCCCAGCGCTGCACTTGCCGGTGTTGTACACGCAGGTCATGGAAGGGCTGCAGGTGAAAGAGGACGGAACGTACCTGGACGGCACCTTCGGGCGCGGAGGCCACGCGCGCGGCGTGCTGCAACGACTCGGCCCGGGAGGCCGGCTGCTGTTGATGGACAAGGATCCCGACGCGATCGCGCATGCCGAACAGATGTTCGCGGGCGACGCGCGCGTGGCGATCCGTCGCGGCAGCTTCGCGTCGATGGCTCAGTGGAATGAAACCGCCGCGGGGCTCGATGGCGTGCTGCTCGACCTGGGCGTGTCTTCGCCACAGCTGGACGTGGCCGAGCGCGGCTTCAGCTTCGGCAAGGACGGTCCGCTGGACATGCGCATGGACCCGGAATCCGGCGAGAGCGCGGCCGAGTGGATCGCGCGTGCCGAAGAGCGCGAGATCGCCGATGTGCTGTGGACCTACGGCGAGGAGAAGCAGAGCCGCCGCATCGCGCGCGCCATCGTTGCCCGTCGCGCGACCCAGCCGTTCACCCGCACCGCCGACCTGGCATCGGTGATCGCCTCGGTCATGCCGCGCGGCGACAAGATCCATCCCGCCACGCGCAGCTTCCAGGCCATCCGCATCCACATCAACCGCGAACTCGCGGACCTGGAGCTTGGCCTGGACGCCGCATTGGCCTGCCTCAAGCCCGGTGGCCGGCTGGCGGTGATCAGCTTCCACTCGCTGGAAGACCGCATCGTCAAGCAGTTCATCAACAAGCACGCCAAGGCGCCGCCGGCGAACCGCCGGCTGCCGGTAGCCGAGACGTTCGTGCCCACGCTGCGCGCCATCGGCAGCGGCCAGAAGGGCGAGCCCGATGAAGTGGCCACCAACCCGCGCGCCCGCAGCGCCGTGCTGCGGGTGGCCGAGAAGCTGGAGGCCGCGGCGTGACGCGCTTCCTGCTCGCCGTCCTGGTGCTGGCCAACATCGCTTCCGCGATCGGGGTGGTGTACGCGCGCCACCGCCATCGCGTGCTGTTCGACGAGGTGACGCGGCTGGAGCGCGCGCGGGACGAACTGAACGTCGAATTCGGTCGCCTGCAGCTGGAGCAGGCCACCGTGGCCGAGGCCACGCGCATCGACCAGGTCGCGCGCGTGCGCCTGGGCATGAAGTTCCCGGAAGCGGCCGACATCGTGGTGGTGCGTCCATGACCGCCGCGCCGGCCAAGAACCGCAACCGTGCGCGCTTCAACCTGCGCGGCCGTCTGGCCCTGGTGCTGGGCGCGATGGGCCTGTGCTCGGTCAGCCTGGTCGGCCGCGCGGCTTACGTGCAGCTGATCAACCACGATTTCTACCAGCGCCAGGGCGATGCGCGCTTCCTGCGCGAGATCCCCATCCCGACCTCGCGCGGCATGATCACCGACCGCAACGGCGAGCCGGTAGCGGTGTCCTCGCCGGTGGAATCGGTGTGGGGCAACCCGCAGGAACTGCTGAAGACGCCCGACCGACTGCCCGAGCTGGCGCAGGCGCTCGGCGTGCCGCTCGAGCATCTGACCAACCGCCTGTCGCAGAAGGCCGACAAGGAGTTCCTGTACCTCAAGCGCCGGATCAATCCGGACGAGGCGCAGAAGATCCTGGCGCACAAGATTCCCGGCGTGTTCTCCCAGCGCGAGTTCCGCCGCTTCTACCCGCAGGGGCCGGCGATGGCCCACGTGCTGGGCTTCACCAACATCGACGACCGCGGCCAGGAAGGGCTGGAACTGGCGTTCGACGAATGGCTCAGCGGCACGCCGGGCGTGCAGAAGGTGATCCGCGACAACCGCGGCCGCATCGTCGAGAACGTCGACCTGATCCGCTCCGCGCAGCCGGGCAAGGACCTGACGCTGAGCATCGACCGCCGCATCCAGTACCTGGCGCACCGCGAGCTGCGCAATGCGCTGCTCGAACACCAGGCCAGCAGCGGTTCCATCGTGATCATGGACGTGGCCACCGGCGAAGTGCTGGCGATGGTCAACCTGCCCACGTACAACCCCAACGCGATCGACCGGGTGAAGCCGGACGCGCGGCGCAACCGCGCGCTGACGGACATGATCGAGCCCGGCTCCACGATGAAGCCCCTGACCGTGTCGACGGCGCTGAAGGCCGGCGTGGTCACGCCCTCGACGCTGGTCAACACCAATCCGGGCTACATGGCCCTGAACAGCCGCTACACCATCCGCGACGTGCCCCGGAACAACGGCGTGCTGACCGTCACCGGCGTCATCACGAAAAGTTCGAACATCGGCTCGATCAAGATTGCCGAGAAGCTGCCCAACGACTACTTCTACGAAAGCATCCACAGCTTCGGCTACGGGCAGAAGCCCGGCAGCGGCTTCCCAGGAGAGTCCGCCGGCATGCTGGCGCCGCCGGATCGCTGGAACGGCCTGCAGAAGGCGACGATGTCGTACGGTTACGGCCTGGCGGTCACGCCGTTGCAGATCGCGCGCGCCTATTCGGCGCTGGGCAACGGCGGCAGGCTGGTGACGCCGACGTTCGTGAAGGGCCAGCGGAGCGAAGCGCCGCAGGTGCTCGACCCCGCCATCGCACGCGAAGTCGTCGGCATGATGGAAACCGTGGTGACGCAGGGCGGTGCCAAGCGCGCCGGTGTGCTGGGTTACCGCGTGGCGGGCAAGACCGGCACCGCCCGCATCGCCTCCGGCGGCGGTTACGCGAAGGGTCGCTACGCGTCCTTCTTCGCTGGCCTGGTGCCTGCCAGCAATCCGCGCTTCGCGGCTGTCGTGGTCATCAACGATTCGCAGGAAGGCGGCTACTTCGGCGGCCTGGTCGCCGCGCCGGTCTTCCACGATGTGATGGAGGGCGCGCTGCGCCTGATGGACGTGCCGCCGGACGACATTGAAGCCTGGCTGGCCGCGCAGGCCAAGAACGCAGGCAAACCGGGTGCGGCCGCGCAGGCGCCCGTGCCGACGCCGATCGCCGACGATGCGGTCGACACCACGGACCCGTCCGCATTCGACGCCCCGCACGCCACGCTGCCGGCCACGGGAGCGACGCGATGAGGCGGATGATGGCCCTGGCCGAACTGTTGCCCGACGTGGACGTGCCGCGCGACATCGTGGTGCGCGGACTGACCCTGGACAGCCGCAGCGTGCAGCCGGGCGACGCCTTCGTGGCCATCGCCGGCTTCGGTGCGCACGGGCTGAACTTCGTGGCACAGGCGAAGGAGAACGGCGCCAGTGCGGTCCTGTTCGAGCCGCCGGTGCCGGAGGGTTTGGAAGCACCACGCGACGCGATCGCGGTGCCGGGGCTGCGCGCCCGGATGGGCGCGATGGCCGACCGGTTCCACGCCGCGCCCTCGCACGACATGAAGATGGTCGGCGTGACCGGCACCAACGGCAAGACGTCCACGGTGCAGCTGCTGGCGCAGGCCTGGCACCTGCGCGGCATCCGCTGCGCGACGGTCGGCACGCTGGGCGCCGGCATGTATGGCGAGGTGGTGCCGACCGGGTTCACCACGCCGCTGGTGTTGCAGATGCATGCGCTGCTGGCGCAGTTCCGCGATGCGGGTGCGAAGGCGGTGGCGATGGAAGTCAGTTCGCATGCGCTGGACCAGGGCCGCGTCGACGCGGTGCATTTCGATGTGGGCGTGTTCACCAACCTCACCCGCGACCACCTGGACTACCACGGCGACATGGAGCGCTACGGCGCGGCCAAGTCGCTGCTGTTCTTCCGCCACGGCCTGAAGGCGGGCGTGGTCAATCTGGACGATGCCTACGGCCGCGACCTCTTCGCCCGGCTGCCGCACGACGTGCAGCGCATCGGCGTCAGCTCGCGCGGGCAGGCCGATGCCAGCGTGCGCGCGGATGCGCTGCGCCTGGACGGCAACGGCATCGGTTTCGACCTGGTGATCGGCGACGAGGTGCAGCCGGTGCAGTCGCGCCTGCTGGGCCGCTTCAACGTGGACAACCTGCTGGCTGTCGCCGGTGCGCTGCGCGCGTTGGGCGACAGCACCGCCGACATCGCGCGCACGCTGTCGCGGCTGGCGCCGATCCATGGCCGCATGAACCGGCTGGGGGGCGATACCGACGCGGCCGGCATCCGTCGTCCGCTGGTCGTGATCGACTACGCCCACACGCCTGATGCGCTGGAGCAGGCGCTGGCCAGTCTGCGCGACCACGTGCAGGGCCGGCTGTTCTGCGTGTTCGGCTGCGGCGGCGACCGCGATACCGGCAAGCGTCCGCAGATGGCCGCCATCGCCGAACGCCTGGCGGATGTGGTGGTGGTCACCGACGACAACCCGCGCACCGAGGACGGCGACGTCATCGTGGCCGACATCATGGCCGGCTTCACGAACCCGGCTGCCGTGCTCGTGCAGCGCGACCGGGCGCAGGCCATCGCGCAGGCTGTCGCCCAGGCGGGTCCGGACGACATCGTGCTGGTGGCCGGCAAGGGTCACGAGCCTTACCAGGAAATCCATGGCGTGAAACACCCGTTCGACGACACCGCGGTGGCGCGCCACGCCCTGGAGGACCGTCGATGAAGCGGCTTCCCCTTTCCCTGCTGGCGCACTGGGCCGGTGGCGAACTGATCGGCGATGATCTGGTGATCGGCTCGTTGACCAACGACACCCGCACCCTGGTGCCGGGCAGCCTGTACGTGGCGCTGCGTGGCGAGCGCTTCGACGGGCACGACTTCGCCTACGACGCCTCCATGCGTGGTGCCGCCGCGGTGCTGGTCGACCACGAGGTAAAGGTCGACGTGCCGCAGGTCGTCGTGCCGGACACCCTGCTGGCGCTGGCGCGCATCGCCGCCGGCCTGCAGCGCGACCGCGTGGAAAAGACGGTCGCCATCACCGGCAGCAACGGCAAGACCACGGTCAAGACGCTGGTGGTATCCATCCTGCAGCGGGCCGGCGTCACCTATTTCAACCCCGGCAACCGCAACAACGAGATCGGCCTGCCGCTGGCGGTCATCGACGCGCCCGACGATGCGGACTTCGCCGTCTACGAGATGGGCGCCGGCAAGCCGGGCGACATCGCCTACCTCACCGACATCGTCACGCCGGAAGTGGCGCTGGTGAACAACATCGCCGCCGCCCACCTGGAGCGCATGGGTTCGCTGGTCGGCGTGGCCGAAACCAAGGGCGCCATCTACGACGCGCTGCCGGCCGACGGCACCGCGGTGATCAATGCCGACGACGCGTTCGCCGAGTACTTCGCCAGCCGCGTGCCGGATCGCCGCATCCTGCGTTTCGGGCTGGATGCCACGGCCGACCTGACGGCACGCGACATCCGCGCGACCGCGGACGGGTCGGATTTCGTGCTGGTGGCCCCGCATGGCGACGTCGCCGTCAGCCTGCACCTGCCGGGTCGCCACAACGTGCGCAATGCGCTCGCCGCCGCGGCGCTCGCCATGGCCTGCGGCGTATCGCTGGCGACCATCGCCGACGGCCTGTCAGCCGCGCAGCCGGTCGCCGGGCGCCAGGTCGCGCACACGTTGCCGAACGGCGCGGTGGTGATCGACGACAGCTACAACGCCAACCCCGGCTCGCTGATCGCGGCCATCGAGACGCTTGCCGCCGCGAGTGCTCAGGACGGCGGGGAAGGCTGGCTGGTGCTGGGCGACATGCGCGAACTGGGCGCCGACGAAGAAGCCTTGCACGCCGACATGGGCGCGCGCGCCAGGGCTGCTGGGCTTCGCCGGCTGTACACGCTGGGACCGTTGAGCGCCGCCGCCGCTGCCGCGTTCGGCGAGGGCGCGCATTCATTCCAAGATCACGCTTCGCTGGCGGCCGCACTGCGCGCCGACCTGCGGGCCGGCGTGCGCTGTCTGGTCAAGGGGTCGCGCGGCAGCGCGATGGACCGGATCGTCGCCGCCCTGCTGTCCACCGGGGAGGACACACCGCATGTTGCTTGAACTGGCTCGCTGGCTGCAGAGCCTGGAGAACTTCTTCGGCCTGTTCGGCTACCTGACGTTCCGCGGCATCCTGGCCGCACTGACGTCGCTGGCGCTGTCGCTGTGGCTGGGCCCGGCGGTGATCCGCCGGCTGGGCCAGCTGAAGGGCGGCCAGCCGATCCGCAAGGACGGCCCGCAGTCGCACTTCTCCAAGGCGGGCACGCCGACCATGGGCGGTGCGCTGATCCTGATCACGGTGGCCGCGTCGGTGCTGCTCTGGGGCGACCTGCGCAACAAGTACGTGTGGGTGGTACTGCTGGTCATGCTGTGCTTCGGCGTGATCGGCTGGTACGACGACTGGATCAAGATCGTCAGGCGCGATCCGAACGGCCTGAAATCCCGCTGGAAATACCTGCTGCAGTCGATCTTCGGCCTGGCCGCGGGCCTGTACCTGTATCTGTACGCCGACGTGCCGGCGGCGACGACCTTCTACGTGCCGTTCTTCAAGTCGATCGCGCTGCCGCTGGCCGGCGTCGGCTTCGTCGCCATCGCGTACTTCTGGATCGTCGGCTTCTCCAATGCGGTCAACCTGACCGATGGCCTGGATGGGCTGGCGATCATGCCGACGGTGCTGGTGGCCTGCGCGCTGGGCGTGTTCGCCTACGCCTCCGGCAATGCGGTGTTCTCCCACTACCTGCAGATCCCGCAGGTGCCGGGCGCCGGCGAGCTGACCATCATCTGTGCCGCCATCGCGGGCGCGGGCCTGGGCTTCCTGTGGTTCAACACCTATCCGGCGATGGTGTTCATGGGCGACATCGGCGCGCTGGCGCTGGGCGCGGTGCTGGGCACCATCGCGGTGATCGTGCGCCAGGAACTGGTGCTGGTGATCATGGGCGGCATCTTCGTCATCGAGACGCTGTCGGTGATGATCCAGGTGGCGTCGTTCAAGCTGACCGGCAAGCGCGTGTTCCGGATGGCGCCGATCCATCACCACTTCGAACTGAAGGGCTGGCCGGAGCCGCGCGTGATCGTGCGCTTCTGGATCATCTCCGTCGTGCTGGTGCTCGTCGGTCTGGCCACGTTGAAGGTGCGCTGATGAACGACACGCCGCGCCAGGCCACACGACTGGAAGCCATCGGGGGGCGCTTCGACCCCTGGTTGCTCGGCGCCATGCTGGCGCTGGCGTCGTTGGGCGTGGTGATGGTCGCCTCGGCGTCGATCTACCAGCACGGCAATCCGTTCTACTACCTGATCCGCCACGGCATGTTCCTGGTCGCGGGCGCGGGCCTGGCGTGGTGGGTGACGCGCACCGAGCTGAAGAGCATCGAGGCGCGCAACCACCTGCTGCTGCTCGGTTGCGTGGTGCTGCTGTTGCTGGTGTTCGTGCCGGGACTGGGCGTGAGCGTGAAGGGCGCGCACCGCTGGATCAACCTGGGCGTGTCGAACTTCCAGGTCGTGGAAGTGGTGAAGGTGTTCTTCATCGTCTGGCTGGCCAGCTACCTGGTGCGCTTCCGCGACGAGGTCAACGCGACCTGGGCGGCGATGCTTAAGCCGTTGGGCGTGGTGGTGCTGCTGGTTGCGCTGCTGCTGATGCAGCCGGACTTCGGTTCGTCCTCGCTGCTGCTGGCGATCACCGCCGGCATGCTGGTGCTGGGCGGCGTGAACATGCCGCGCATGTTCGGCCCGGTGCTGGTGGGCCTGCCCATCCTTGCCGTGATCGCGATCGCCGAGCCGTACCGCATGCGTCGCCTGACGTCATTCTCCGATCCGTGGGCCGATCCGTTCGGCAGCGGCTACCAGCTGACCAATGCCTTGATGGCGATCGGTCGCGGCGAGTGGTCTGGCATCGGCCTCGGCGGCTCCGTGCTGAAGCTGAACTACCTGCCCGAAGTGCATACCGACTTCATTTTCTCCGTGATCGGTGAAGAGCTTGGCTTCGTCGGCGTCTGCCTGGTGGTGGCGCTGTACGCGCTGCTGGTCGGCCGCGCGTTCGTCATCGGCCTGCGCTGCGTGGAAATGCGCCGCCATTTCGCCGGCTATGTCGCCTTCGGCGTGGCGCTGTGGATCGGCATGCAGAGCTTCGTCTCGATGGGGGTGAATCTGGGTCTGCTGCCGACCAAGGGCCTGACCCTGCCGCTGATCTCCTCCGGTGGCTCCAGCATCCTGATGACCTGCGTGGCGATGGGCCTGCTGCTGCGGGTGTCGTACGAACTCGAGCGCACCCAGCGCCAGGTCGCGCTGCGCGGTGAAGCGCTGCAGACCACGCCATCGGGCGAGTCGCGTGCGCCGGCCGATGGCGCATCGCCGCAAGCGCCTTCGCTGTCCGAGAAGCTGCGCGGCACCAGCCGCCTGCGTTCGCGTGTCGAACCCACCTTCGAGAGGATCGCATGAGCATCGCGCATGCTGCGAATCCCTCGCAAAAGCCCGCACATCCATGTGCGGGGACTCAGTTTGCTCCCGTGATGATGATGGCCGGTGGCACCGGCGGTCACATCTTTCCTGCGCTCGCGGTGGCCAAGGTGCTGCGTTCACGCGGCGTGCCCGTGGTGTGGCTGGGTGCGGACGGCGCGATGGAAACACGCCTCGTCCCCCAGCACGACATTCCGCTGGATACCCTGGCGATCACGGGGCTGCGCGGCAAGGGCAAGCTGGCGCTGCTCGGCGCGCCGGTGCGCGTGCTGCGTGCGATCCGTGCGGCGGGTTTCGTGATGCGCCGCCGGGCGCCCCGCGCGGTGGTCAGCTTCGGCGGCTTCGCGTCCGGCCCCGGGGGCGTCGCCGCGCGCCTGATGGGTCTGCCGCTGCTGGTGCACGAACAGAACCGCGCGGCCGGCTTCACCAACCGCGTGCTGGTGAAGGTGGCGCGCCGCGTGATGACCGGATTCCCTGGTGCGTTCCCGCAGCGCGAGGAAGTGGTGGGCAATCCGGTGCGCGAAGAGATCGCCGCCATCGCGCCGCCGGTATCGCGCCTCGCCGGCCGCGAAGGCCCGTTGCGCGTGCTCGTGCTGGGCGGTAGCCAGGGTGCGCGCGCCCTGAACATGGCGGTGCCGCGCGCACTCGCCACGTTGCCGGCAGGCAGCGTCGATGTGCGCCACCAGTGCGGCGAGAAGCTGCGCGACGAAGCGGCCAAGGCCTATGCGGATGTCGGCGTAGCGGCGCGCGTGGAAGCGTTCATCACCGATATGGCCGAAGCCTACGCCTGGGCCGATCTTGTCGTTTGCCGCTCCGGCGCCTCCACGCTGGCCGAACTGTGCGCAGCGGGCGTGGGCAGCGTGCTGGTGCCGTTCGCACAGGCCGTCGACGACCACCAGACCCGCAATGCCGAGTACCTGGTCGAGCGCGGCGCCGCCGTGCTGTTGAAGCAGGACGACGCCCTGGCCGATGCGCTGGCAGCCACGCTGCGCAGGCTGTCCGGCGACACCGCTGCGCGCATGGCGATGGCCGAGGCCGCGCGCACGCTGGCCAAACCCGATGCGGCCGACCGCATCGCCGACATCATTCTTGAGGAAGCTATCGAAATGAGGACGCAGGCATGATGATGGCCGCCGCACGCGAGCGCCGCCTGCAGCACACCGGCAACCTGGCGAAGGAATTCCGCCGGGTGCACTTCGTCGGTATCGGCGGCTCCGGCATGAGCGGCATCGCCGAGGTGCTGTGCACGCTGGGTTACGAAGTGTCCGGCTCGGACAATGCCGACAACGCCGCGACCCGCCGGCTGGCGTCGTTGGGTGCGCGCGTGATGCGCGGCCACAACGCCTCCAACGTGCTGGGCACCGACTGCGTGGTGGTCTCCAGCGCGATCAAGCACGACAACCCCGAGCTGATGGAAGCGCGCAGCCAGCGCATCCCCATCGTGCCGCGTGCTGCGATGCTCGCCGAGCTGATGCGCTTCCGCCGCGGCATCGCCGTGGCCGGTACCCACGGCAAGACCACCACCACCAGCCTGACGGCGGCGGTGCTGAGCGAGGGCGGGCTGGACCCGACCTTCGTGATCGGCGGCCAGCTGCTGGCCGCGGGCGCGAACGCCAAGCTCGGCGACGGCCAGTGGCTGGTGGCCGAGGCCGACGAGAGCGATGGCAGCTTCCTGCGGTTGAATCCGCTGATCTCCATCGTCACCAACATCGATGCGGATCACCTGGAGAACTACGGCAACGACTTCGAACGCGTGAAGGCGGCGTTCGCCGAGTTCCTGCAGCGCCTGCCGTTCTACGGCCTGGCCGTGCTGTGCATCGACGACCCGGAAGTCGCCGCCATCGCCGCCGACACGCCCCGCCACGTGATGAGCTACGGCTTCGCCGAGCATGCCGACGTGCGTGCCGAGGACGTGGAGCAGGAAGGCGGGCGCATGCATTTCACCCTGCGCCTGCCGGAAGACGCCAGCATCCGCGTCAGCCTGGCGCTGCCGGGCCGCCACAACGTGCAGAACGCGCTGGCCGCCGCCGCGGTGGGCTGGCAGCTGGGCGTGTCGCCGCAGAACATCGCCGCCGCGCTGGAGAAGTTCGCCGGCATCGGCCGCCGCTTCAACGACCTGGGCGAGATCACCACGCCGCAGGGCGCGCGCGTGCAGCTGGTCGACGACTACGGCCATCATCCGAAGGAACTGGCGGCCGTGTTCGCCGCCGCGCGCGGAGGCTGGCCGCACAAGCGTCTGGTGGTCGCGTTCCAGCCGCATCGTTACAGCCGCACGCGCGACCAGTTCGACGCGTTCGCCGCGGTGCTGTCGGAAGCCGACGCGCTGGTGCTGAGCGAGGTGTACCCGGCAGGCGAACAGCCGATCGCGGGCGCCGATGCCAAGTCGCTGGCGCGCGCGATCCGTGCGCGCGGCCGCAACGAGCCGGTGGTCGTCAGCCAGGTCGCCGACCTGGTCGACGTGCTGCCTGACGTGCTGCAGGACGGCGACCTGCTGCTGATGATGGGCGCAGGCGACATCGGCCACATGTCGCAGCACATCGCCGCGCACGGCTTCAGCGGGAAGGCATCCGCATGAGCGCCGTGAACCTCGCGCCGCCACGCTTCGACGATCCCTCCCGCTTCGGCCGCGTTGCCGTGCTGATGGGCGGCACGTCCAGCGAGCGCGAAGTGTCGCTGAACTCCGGCCAGAACGTCCTGGAGGCGCTGCTGTCGCGGGGCGTGCAGGCCTTCGCGGTGGACGGCGTGCCGGCCCTGGTGGAGGCGATCCGTGCCGGTCGGGTGGGCCGCGTCTTCAACATCCTGCATGGCGGCGACGGCGAGAACGGGGTGCTGCAGGGACTGCTGCAGTCGCTCGGCGTGCCCTATACCGGTCCGGGCGTGCTGGGCTCGGCGCTGACGATGGACAAGATCCGCACCAAGCAGGTGTGGCAGGCGGCGGGCCTGCCGACGGCGGGCTTCGTGCGCATCGCGCCCGGCGATGACCTGGCCGCGGCCGTGCGTGCACTGGGCTTTCCCGTGTTCGTGAAGCCTTCGACCGAGGGCTCCAGCGTCGGTGTGTTCAAGATCGAGAGCGAGGATGATCTGGCGCCCGCCGTCGCGTTCGCCTCCTCCTATGCCGGCGAACTGTTGGCCGAGCAGATGCTGACCGGCGGCGAGTTCACCGTCGGCATCCTGGGCGACGTGGCGCTGCCTTCGGTGCGCATCGTGCCGGCGCAGGGCTGGTACGACTATCACGCCAAGTACATCGCCGACGATACGCAGTACCTGTGCCCCGGCCTGGACAATGCCGACGACGAGGCCCGGATCCGCACGCTGGCGCTGGAAGGCTTCCGCGCCGCCGGCTGCAGCGGCTGGGGCCGCGTCGACGTGATGCGCCATGCCGATGGCCGCTTCCTGCTGATGGAAGTCAACACCGCGCCCGGCATGACCAGCCATTCGCTGGTGCCGAAGGCCGCCGCACAGGTCGGCATCGGCTTCGAAGCGCTGTGCTGGCGCATCCTGGAGCAGACGGTGCCGGAGGTGGCGGGCCCATGAACGCCGCCCTGCGCATCCTGACCTGGCTGCTCGCGCTGGCGCTGGTCGCGCTGCCGGTCGTGGCCGTGGTCAACGGCTGGATCGGTGCCGAGCGCTGGCCGCTGAGCAAGCTGCGCGTGCAGGGCGAACTGGCGCGCGTGCAGCCGGCGCAGCTGCAGGCCGCGGTGCTGCCGCATGCGCGTCGCGGTTTCTTCGCGGTGCGGCTGGAGGACGCCAAGCAGGCGGTCGAGAAGCTGCCCTGGGTGGAGCGCGCCGAAGTGCGCAAGCGCTGGCCCGACGTGCTGGAGGTCCGCATCACCGAACACAAGCCGTTCGCGCGCTGGGGCGAGGACAAACTCCTGTCCGAGCACGGCCGCCTGTTCCCGATGCCGAAGGAGCTGTCGGGCCTGGACTTGCCGCAGCTCGGTGGGCCCGAATCCCAGGTGCAGGAAGTGACCGCGCTCTACAACGAGTCGCGCCAGCTGTTCGCGCCGATGGGCCTGGACGTTACCACGCTGGTGATGGATGCCCGCGGCAGCTGGTCGCTGCTGCTGGGCAACGGCACCCAGGTGGTGATCGGCCGCACCGACGCGCGTCCGCGCCTGGGCCGGTTCGCGCGGATGCTGCCGCAGCTGCTGGCCGCGCAGGCGCAGCCGCTGGTGCGCGCGGACCTGCGCTACACCAACGGCTTCGCGCTCAGCTGGGGCGAGGCGCCCAAGGCACCGCCGCCGGCCGCCACACCGAGTCCATTGCCTGCGCCGATCGCGGCCGCAGGTCGTCTTCTGCAGGGCATTACATGAATCGCAAGGGTGACAAATCGCTGATCGTCGGGCTGGACATCGGCACCTCCAAGGTGACGGCGCTGGTTGGCGAGTACGCACCGGGCAATCCGATCGAAGTCATCGGCATCGGCTCGCACGAGTCGCGCGGCCTGAAGCGCGGCGTGGTCGTCGACATCGAATCCACGGTGCAGTCGATCCAGCGTGCGATCGAAGAGGCCGAGCTGATGGCCGGCTGCGAGATCCGCTCGGTCTACGCCTCGATCTCCGGCAACCACGTGCAGTGCCGCAACTCGCCCGGCATCGTGCCGATCCGCGACGGTGAGGTCACGTGGGGCGACCTGGACCGCGTGCTGGAAGCGGCGAAGGCCGTCGCCATCCCGGCCGACCAGAAGATCCTCCACGCCATCCCGCGCGAGTACAAGCTGGACAACTCGCAGGAAGGCATCCGCAATCCGGTCGGCATGACCGGCGTGCGCCTGGAAGTGGACGCGCACCTGGTGTTCTGCGCGCAGTCGGCGGCCGCCAACATCAGCAAGTGCGTGCAGCGCTGCGGCCTGCAGATCGACGACCTGATCTTCTCCTCGCTGGCCTCCAGCGTCGCCGTGCTGACCAGCGACGAGCGCGAGCTCGGCGTGGTGCTGGTCGACATGGGCGCGGGTACCACCGACCTGGCGGTGTTCGTGCAGGGCGCGATCTGCCACACCGCTTCGCTGCCGATCGCCGGCGACCAGGTGACCAACGACATCGCGCACATGCTGCGCACGCCCACGCCCGAAGCCGAACAGATCAAGGTGCGCTATGCCTGCGCGCTGGCCCAGCTGGCGACGGCCGAAGAAAGCATCCAGGTGCCCAGCGTCGGCGACCGTCCGCCGCGCCGCCTGCCGCGCCACGCGCTGGCGCAGGCCGTGCAGCAGCGCTACGAGGAGATCTTCGAGATGGTGCAGGCCGAACTGCGCCGTTCCGGCTTCGAGGAGCGCGTGCGCGCCGGCATGGTGCTGACCGGTGGCGCCGCGAAGATGGAAGGCGTGGTCGAACTGGCCGAAGAGATGCTGCAGATGCCCGTGCGCGTCGGCATCCCGCAGCACGTCACCGGCCTGGGCGAAGTGGTCGGCAACCCGGTGCACGCCACCGGCGTCGGCCTGCTGCTGATGGGCAGCCAGATCGAACACCCCCGGCGTCCATCGCTGCCCACGGGCAAGGCGGGCAGCTGGTTCAAGAAACTGCAGAACTGGTATCGCGGCGAGTTCTGAGTGAGGCGACACCTACCGCGAAGTTGAAGGCATCACGAGTTCGTTCCACCAGCACCACATAACTAAATAAACGAGGACAAGGACATGGCACATTTCGAACTGGTTGAAAAGATGGCCCCGAATGCGGTGATCAAGGTCGTGGGCGTGGGCGGCGGCGGCGGCAACGCCGTGGCGCACATGGTCAACGGCAGCGTCGATGGCGTGGAATTCATCACGGCCAACACCGACTCGCAGGCGATCAAGAACTGCGGCGCCAAGCTGCAGCTGCAGCTCGGCAGCAACGTCACCAAGGGCCTGGGCGCAGGCGCGAATCCGGAAGTCGGCCGCCAGGCGGCGCTGGAAGACCGCGAGCGCATCATCGACGCACTGGACGGCGCCGACATGGTGTTCATCACCGCGGGCATGGGCGGCGGCACCGGCACCGGCGCCGCGCCGGTCGTGGCCCAGCTGGCCAAGGAGATGGGCATCCTGACCGTCGCCGTGGTCACCAAGCCGTTCCCGTTCGAAGGTCGCCGCCGCATGCAGGTCGCGCTGAAGGGCATCGAGGAGCTGAGCCACCACTGCGATTCGCTGATCACCATTCCCAACGAGAAGCTGATCACCGTGCTGGGCCGCAACGCGACGATGATCCAGGCCTTCCGCGCCGCCAACGACGTGCTGCTCGGCGCCGTGCAGGGCATCGCCGACCTGATCGTGCGTCCGGGCCTGATCAACGTCGACTTCGCCGACGTGCGCACCGTGATGAGCGAGATGGGTCTGGCGATGATGGGCACCGGCTCGGCCCGCGGCGACGACCGTGCGCAGGCCGCCGCCGAGGCCGCCATCCAGAACCCGCTGCTGGACGACGTCAACCTCAACGGTGCCAACGGCATCCTGGTCAACATCACCGCCGGTCCGGACTTCACGATGGCCGAGTTCGACGAAGTGGGCCGCACCATCGAAGGCTTCGCCTCGGAAGATGCGACCGTCGTGGTCGGCACCGTGCTGGACCCGGACATGCAGGACGAAGTGCGCGTGACCGTGGTGGCCACCGGCCTGAACCGCAACGCCGCCCGCCAGCCGGTCGGCCGCGGCGGCGACCTGCGCGAGCCGATGCGCGCGCCGATCAAGCTGGTCCGCGACGCCACCACCGGCATGCCGATCGACGACGGCTTCTCGATGGACCCGATCGGTGCCGCCACCAGCGGCCTGGGCCTGCGCCGGGGTTCGGCTTCGCCCGCGCCGTCGGCCCCGGCCTCCGCGCCGGTGGCGGCGGAACTGCCCTCGGACTACCTGGACATCCCGGCGTTCCTGCGTCGCCAGGCGGACTGATCCACCCGCGTGCCCTCCCCGCGAGGGGAGGGAGCAAGACCGAACGACACCGCCATGTCCCTTTGCTGCCGGGCCTTCGCCGGCCCGGCAGCCCTTTCCGGCGGCCTTAACAGGTCGTTGTTGCAGGCGTGGGACAGACCGGTTCTTTCGTTAAGATTCAGCGAATTGCGTGATATTCTCGCTGCCCGCTCAGGTTCCCCCCACCTGCGATTCCTGCCGATGGCCCAGCAACGCACCCTCAAGAACGTGATCCGCGCGACGGGCGTGGGGCTGCACAGCGGCGAAAAGGTCTACATGACGCTGCGTCCGGCGCCGGTCGATACCGGCATCGTGTTCCGGCGCATCGACCTGGATCCCGTGGTCGAGATCCCCGCGAGCGCCGAGCTGGTCACCGAGACGACGCTGTGCACCGGCCTGACCTGCGAAGGCGCCAAGGTGCAGACGGTCGAGCACCTGATGTCGGCGATGGCCGGCCTGGGCGTCGACAATGCCTACGTGGAACTGTCCTCGGCCGAGCTGCCGATCATGGACGGCTCCGCCGGCCCGTTCGTGTTCCTCATCCAGTCCGCCGGCGTTGCCGAGCAGGACGCACCCAAGCGCTTCATCCGCATCACCCGCCCGGTGGAAGTGACCGAAGGCGACAAGGTGGCGCGCTTCGAGCCGTACGACGGTTTCAAGCTGGGTTTCACGGTGAAGTTCGACCACCCGATGATCCCGGCCTCGCAGTCGCGCGCCGAGGTGGACTTCTCCACCGGCGCCTACATCAAGGAAGTCGCGCGCGCGCGCACGTTCGGCTTCATGCGCGACCTGGAATACATGCGCGAGCGCAACCTGGGCCTGGGCGGTTCGATGGACAACGCCATCGTGCTGGACGAGTTCCGCGTGCTGAACGAGGACGGCCTGCGCTACACGGACGAGTTCGTCCGCCACAAGATCCTGGACGCCATCGGCGACCTCTACCTCGCCGGCCGCCCGATCCTGGGTGCCTACGAGGGCTTCAAGTCGGGCCATGCGTTGAACAACAAGCTGGTCCGGGCCCTGCTGGCCGAAACCTCGGCCTGGGAAGAGGTGACCTTCGAGGACCGCGCTGCGCCGTCCCCGGTCACCTATGCGATGCCTGCCCTGGCGGTCTGAGACGCGCGTCCCCTCCGGACGGTGACCCTGCTGTCGCCCGGTTCCCCACCCCCGTCACGCGGTGGTGCGGAAATGGTTACGCCTTGGCGAAACTGTGAACTGCGTCGAATTTCAGGTCCGAAAATAACCTTTTTCTAACGTTTGGCTAACGTCCCGACCAACGGTGGCCGGTACCATGCCCCGTCCTTCGTGATGGCCGGGTCAATTTTTCCGGCGCCCGCGATGACCGCCCTGCGGGGTGGGGGTACCGGCGGAGTCCGGGGCCGACAGGAGGTCGAGGGCCGCTTGCAGCCCTCTGCGGGAGGCCTCCGATACGGGTACGACCGCTGCCTGCGCGGGCTTCACGACCGGCGCGAGGCGCGTCTTGGCGGTGACTTCGGTGACCGCCAGTCCGATGGATTGGGCCACGTTGATCAATTCGGGTGCCGCCAGGCGTAGCCGGGCGTTCCACACCGGGGAGTCGACGATAAAAACGAGCCGCTTGCCCGCCACGTTCGCCAATCGGCAATGCGGCGCCAGGGCAGGGGGAAGGCAGGGGCGAAGCTGCTGTTCCAAGGCGTCCAGCCACATGGCGCGACGCACCGGGTCGGTGGCGGCATCCGTCAGGGCAGCCTGCAGGGCAGGTTGCGCGATGCCGGTACGGCGCGGCTTGGACTTCGAATCAGACATCGGTATCTATGAGCTTTAAGACCATCGTAAACAATTCGCGTACCTGGTGGGCCCATGCGTCCGCCCATGGTGCCTACCGCATCCGCCTTGCCTTCCATGCGCGACCGCTGGCCAGTGCCTCGGTGCTGGTCGCCGCCGGTCTGCTGATCGGCGTGGCCGGGCGCAGCGCCGCCGGCATGGCGCAGGTTTCGCTGCTGCAGGCCAAGGCCGAGCAGCGCGATGCCGAACTGGACCAGGTGCGCCGCGGTGCCCAGCAGGAAATCAACGCCATGGCCGCGCGCCTGGGCGAACTGCAGGCGCAGGCCAACCGGCTGAACGCCCTGGGCGAACGCCTGACCCGCGTGGGCCAGCTGCAGGACGGCGAGTTCGACTTCAACGAGCCAGTGGGCGTGGGCGGCAACGACGTGTCCTACGACATGAAGCCCGCCGAACTGGTTGCCGGCGTGGACAAGCTGGAGCAGCAGTTCGCCGCCTCGGGCCGCCAGCTGTCCGTGCTGGAAGCACTGCTGTTCAATCGCGAACTGGACAGGAACGCCACTCCGGGCCGCCTGCCGATCGCCAACAGCTACATCACCTCCGGCTTCGGCGGTCGCGCCGACCCGTTCGGTGGCGGTGGCCAGTACCACAAGGGCATCGACTTCAAGGCCAGCGTCGGCGATCCCGTGCTGGCGGTGGCCGATGGTGTGGTCAGCTTCGCCGGTGTGAAGGGCGGCTACGGCAATGTGGTGGATGTCGACCACGGCAATGGCTATGTCACCCGCTATGCGCACAACTCGCGCCTCACGGTGCGCGCGGGCGATCTGGTCCGCGTGGGCCAGGAAGTGGCCAAGGCCGGCTCCACGGGGCGCTCCACCGGTGCGCACGTGCACTTCGAAGTGTGGGAGAACGGGCGCGTGGTCAATCCGCGCAAGTTCCTGGGCGAAGGCCCCACGCCGGTAGGCCAGTCCGTCAAGCGCGGCTGACCGCGATCTGGCGCAGCGCGGAGCCTGCTCCGCTGCTCTCCGGCCCTGGAATGGCGGTGTCTGCCATGTGGCGTCGAGCATGCTCGACGCCAGTGCCGGCGTCCGGGAACCATCCAAGGTGCAGTCGGTCTGACGGTCCGCCTTGATTCCCCGGGCGGCGCCCCAAGCTACAATACGGTGTTGCCAGACAGGGCGCCTTGCGCCCTGTTTCGTTTTGGGCCCGCGACACCGCGGGGCCGCGGCGTTCCTTTCCCATCCGGTTCCCTACATGATCAACAAACTGCTTACCCGTGTCTTCGGCAGTCGCAACGAGCGCCTGCTCAAGCAGCTGCAACGCATCGTCGACAAGATCAACGCGCTGGAGCCGGAGCTGCAGAAGCTGTCCGACGAGGAGCTGAAGGCGAAGACGCCGGAGTTCCAGCAGCGCATCGCCGGCGGGGAAGCCCTCGACAAGATCCTGCCCGAAGCCTTCGCGGTTTGCCGCGAGGCCAGCCGCCGCGTGCTGGGCATGCGCCACTACGACGTGCAGCTGATCGGCGGCATGGTGCTGCACCTGGGCAAGATCGCCGAAATGCGCACCGGCGAAGGCAAGACGCTGGTGGCCACGCTGCCCACCTACCTCAACGCGCTGGAAGGCAAGGGCGTGCACGTCGTCACCGTGAACGACTACCTCGCCCGTCGCGACTCGGCCTGGATGGGCCGCCTGTACAACTGGCTGGGCCTGAGCGTGGGCGTCGTCTACCCGGGCATGCCGCATGGCGACAAGCACGCCGCGTATGCCGCCGACATCACCTACGGAACCAACAACGAGTTCGGCTTCGACTACCTGCGCGACAACATGGCGATGTCTAAGGCCGACCGCTTCCAGCGAGGCCTGCACTACGCCATCGTCGACGAAGTCGACTCCATCCTGATCGACGAAGCGCGCACCCCGCTGATCATCTCCGGCCCGGCCGACGAATCGCCGGAGCTGTACATCCGCGTCAACCGCATCGTGCCCCAGCTGGTCAAGCAGGAGAACGAGGAAGCCGAGGGCGACTACTGGGTCGACGAGAAGGGCAAGCAGGTGCACCTGTCCGAAGCGGGCATGGAGCACGCCGAGGAGCTGCTGCTGCAGGCCGGCATCATCAGCGAGGAAGAACCGCTGTACGGCGCCAACAACCTGTCCGTCGTGCACCACCTCAATGCCGCGCTGCGCGCGCATGCCATCTACCAGCGCGATGTGGACTACATCGTGCGCGATGGCGAAGTGGTCATCGTCGACGAGTTCACCGGCCGCACGCTGCCGGGCCGCCGCTGGTCCGACGGCCTGCACCAGGCGGTCGAGGCGAAGGAAGGCGTGCCGGTCCAGCGCGAGAACCAGACGCTGGCCAGCGTGACGTTCCAGAACCTGTTCCGCATGTACAGGAAGCTGTCCGGCATGACCGGCACGGCCGACACCGAAGCGTTCGAGTTCCAGAGCATCTACGGCCTGGAAGTCATCGTCATCCCGACCAACCGTCCGACCGTGCGCAAGGATTCGCCGGACCAGGTGTTCCTCAACCGCCAGGGCAAGTTCAAGGCGGTGCTGGCCGACATCCAGGACTGCTACCAGCGCGGCCAGCCGGTGCTGGTGGGCACCACCTCGATCGAGACGTCGGAAATGCTGTCCGACTTCCTCGGCAAGGCGGGCGTGCCGCACGAAGTGCTGAACGCCAAGCAGCACGAGCGCGAGGCGCACATCGTCGCGCAGGCCGGCCGTCCGGGCGCGATCACCATCGCCACCAACATGGCCGGCCGCGGCACCGACATCGTGCTGGGCGGCTCGCTGGAAGCCGAATACGAAGCGCTGGGCGAAGGCGCCGATGAGGCCGCCCGCGCCGCGGTCAAGGCCGAATGGCAGAAGCGCCACGAAGCCGTGAAGGCGGCCGGCGGCCTGCACATCGTCGGCACCGAACGCCACGAATCGCGCCGCATCGACAACCAGCTGCGCGGCCGTTCGGGCCGTCAGGGCGATCCGGGTTCGTCCCGCTTCTACCTGTCGCTGGAAGACAACCTGATGCGCATCTTCGCCTCGGACTGGGTCCAGAAGGCGATGAAGCTGATCGGCATGAAGGAAGACGACGTCATCGAGGACCGGCTGGTCAGTCGACAGATCGAGAAGGCGCAGCGCAAGGTGGAAGCGCACAACTTCGACATCCGCAAGAACCTGCTGGACTTCGACGACGTCAACAACGACCAGCGCAAGGTGATCTATGCCCAGCGCGACGAGCTGCTCGAAGCCGAATCGGTGAAGGAGAACATCGACGGCATCCGCGGCGACGTGGTCGCCGAGACCGTGGCCCGCTTCGTGCCGGCGAATTCGGTGGACGAACAGTGGGACCTGCAGGGCCTGGAGCGCGAGCTGGCCGAGGAAATGGGCGTGGACCTTCCCGTCAGCCGCTGGCGCGAGGAAGCCGAGGAACTGGATGCCGAAACCATCGAGCGCCGCGTGCAGGAGGCTATGGACAAGCACTTCGCCGACAAGGAAGCGGTGATCGGCGAGGAGACCATGCGCGCGCTGGAAAAGCACATCATGCTGACCGTGCTCGACAAGAACTGGAAGGAGCACCTGGCCCGCATGGACTACCTGCGCCAGGGCATCCACCTGCGCGGCTACGCGCAGAAGCAACCCAAGCAGGAGTACAAGAAGGAGGCCTTCGAACTGTTCTCCAGCATGCTGGAGCGGGTGAAGAGCGAAGTGGTGACCCTGCTGTCGCGCGTGCGCATCCGCAGCGAGGAGGAAGTCGCGGCGCTGGAGGCGCAGGAGCGTGCCATGGCCGAGGCGCAGGCGCGGCAGATGCAGTTCCAGCACCAGGATGCCGGCGGCTACGGCGCCGACGAAGAAGCCGAGGAAGCGCAGCGGCTGGCGGCGGCCCAGGGCGGCTACGTGCAGTCCGGCCCCATGCCGGCGCACCGCGATGCGCCCAAGGTCGGCCGCAACGATCCCTGCCCGTGCGGCAGCGGCAAGAAGTACAAGCACTGCCACGGCCAGCTGGCCTGAGGCCTGGCCGCATCGTCCGAGGGAGAAGCCGCGCACTGCGCGGCTTTTTCTTTGGGGGGGCGAGGGTGGGGACTATTTGCGTCTACCCGCGGGTTCCCGGCAAGCTTCCGCCATGCAGACTCCGTTGCGATCGATCCATGTCATGGCTGCCGTCATCACCGATGCGCGTGGCCGCATCCTGCTGGCCCGCCGTACCGAAGGCCGTGACCTGGCCGGGCGCTGGGAGTTTCCCGGCGGCAAACAGGAGCCGGGGGAACAGCCCGAGGACGCGCTGGTGCGGGAATTGCGCGAGGAACTGGGCATCGAGGCGCGCGTGGGCGCGCACCTCATCAGCGTCCCGCAGCAGTACCCCGACAAGCGGCTGTGCCTGGAGGTGCGGCAGCTGACGGGCTGGAGCGGTACGCCGCGGGGGCACGAAGGGCAGGCGCTGGTGTGGGTGCCGGCGGACAAGCTGACGCGCTACGACATGCCACCGGCGGATCGGCCGGTGGTGGCGGCGCTGCTGCAGCCGGATCGTTACCTGGTCACGCCGGAGCCGGAGGATACGGAGCAATGGCTTGCGGCGTTCGAGCAGGCCCTCTCGGAGGGAGTCCGTCGCGTACAGGTGCGCGCGCGCGGGCTGTCGGGCGACACCTGGCGCGCGTTGGCGACCCAGGCGGTCGCGCGGTGCCGGCAGGCGGGCGTCGAGGTGCTGCTCAATGGCGACATCGACTTGGCGCGCGAACTGCAGGTGGGCGTCCACCTGCGTGCGAACCAGTTGGCCGGTCTGGTGGCGCGACCGCTGGAACAGGGCGCGCCCGTGGCGGCGTCCTGTCACACGCCCGAGGACCTGCGGCAGGCGGAGGCGCTGGGCTGCGATTTCGCGGTGGTGGGCAGCGTGCATCCCACGCTCAGCCATCCCGGCGGCGAGGCGCTCGGATGGCACGGCTTCGCCCGCCTGCGCGAAGGGGCCTCACTGCCGATCTATGCCATCGGCGGCATGGCGGCCGCCGACATCACCGATGCGCGCCGGCATGGCGCGCAGGGCATCGCCGCCATCCGGGGGTTGTGGCCGGCGATGTAATGCGTCACGGACGCTCCGCGTTCGAAAAGCATCGCGGGCATGGCCCGCTCCTACGGCGTGCTGCAGGCCAGGGCCACGTAGCGGGCGTGCAGTTGATCGGCCGCGCGTTGCAGATGGGTCAGGTCGCCGTCGTTGACGACGATATCGTCGGCCAGCGCCAGCCGCTCCGCGCGTGAAGCCTGCGCCGCCATCATCTGGTCGGCCAGGGTGGCGTCGATGCCGTCGCGCTGCATCAGCCGCGCTTTCTGCACGGAAGCGGGAGTATCCACCACCAGGATGCGGTGCAGCCACGGATACGCTGCGCGGCCGCCGCCCTCGGTGAGCAGCGGGACCGTGGCGATGGCATAGGGCCCCGGCGCGGCCCGGCAGATCGCCTCCAGCCGTGCGCGGATGGCCGGGTGCAGGATGGCCTCCAGTGCGCGCCGCTGGTCCGGGTCGCCGAATACGCGCACCCGCAGCGCCGCGCGGTCGAGCTGTCCGTCGGCCTGCAGCACGTCGCGCCCGAAACGTTCCACCACCGCGGCCAGTGCCGGTTCGCCCGGGGCGACCACCTCGCGCGCGAGCAGGTCGGCATCCGCCACCACGATGCCATGCGCGGCGAACGCCTTTTCCAGCGCGCTCTTGCCCGAGGCGATGCCGCCGGTCAGTCCGATGAAGTAGTCGCTCATGCGCCGATCATGCCGGGCCGGGGAGCCTGGGGTCTATTTCAGCCCGGCGAAACGCAGGTAGGCATCGATGATCTGCGGGCCCCAGAAGAACACGATCCAGCCGGCGATGGCCAGGTACGGGCCGAACGGAATCGGCGTGGCGCGGTCGCGGCCCTGCGTGGCCAGCCATATCGAACCGATCACCGCGCCGACCACCGAGGACAGCAGCAGCGTCGGCAGCACGCCGTTGAGCCCCACCCAGGCGCCGATGGCCGCCAGCAGCTTGAAATCGCCCCGGCCCATGCCTTCCTTGCCGGTGACCTGCTTGAACAGCCACCACACCAGCCACAGCGAGACATAGCCGGCGATCGCGCCCAGCAGCGCCGGCTTGGCCGGCATGTACAGGTTGTCCAGACTGCCGATCAGGCCCAGCCACATCAGCGGCAGCGTCAGCTGGTCGGGCAGCAGCCGGGTGCGCAGGTCGATGCCGCTCAGCGCCACCAGGTAGCAGCTGAAGAGCGCCGCGCCGAACCCCTGCCAGCCGAAGCCGAAGCGCCACACCGAGGCCATCGCCAGCAGCGCGGTCAGCAGTTCGACCAGCGGATACTGCGGCGAGATGGGGGCCTTGCAGTGGCGGCACTTGCCGCGCAGCACCAGCCAGCTGAACAGCGGGATGTTCTCGTACCACGACAGCGGCGTCTTGCAGTGGGGGCAGTGCGAGCGCTCCACCACGATGCCGGGCGGCGGGGGATCGTAGATCTCCGGCTCCTCCAGCACCTCGCGCGCGTCGCGCTTCCACTCCCACTCCAGCCGTCGCGGCAGCCGCAGGATGACCACGTTGAGGAAGCTGCCCACCAGCAGGCCCAGGCCTGCCACCACCGGGTACCCCAGCTCGGGGTGTTGATCCAGGAATGCCATCGGGCCAGCTTACATCGTCGCCGCGAGCTTGAAGATGGGCAGGTACATGCCGACCACCATGGCGCCAACCACGCCGCCGATGAAAATCATGATGAAGGGCTCGATCAGGCTGGACAACGCATCCACCGCGTTGTTCACCTCCTGCTCGTAGTACTCGGCCACCTTGAACAGCATGGCGTCCAGCGCGCCGGCTTCCTCGCCGATGGCCGTCATCTGGATGACCATGTGCGGGAACAGGTTGACCTGCTTCATGGACATGTTCAGCGGATAGCCCACCGCGACATCGTCGCGCACACGGAATACGGCCTTCTCATAGACGGTATTGCCGGTGGCGCCTGCTACGGTATCCAGCGCCTCCACCAGCGGCACGCCAGCCTTGAAGGTGACGGCCAGGGTGCGTGCAAATCGGGCGATCGCCGAGTTGTGCATGATCTGTCCGATCACCGGCAACTTCAGGGTGACCCGATCAAGGAAGTGTTGGAAGGCCAACGAACGTTTCTTGAAGAAAATGAAACCGAAGATCGTGGCAAATAGGCCGCCGAAAACGATGTACCAATTGGAGACCATGAAGCGTGATGCCGCGACGATGATCTTCGTGAAGGCGGGCAGATCGGCGCCGAACTGCTTGAACACATTCTCGAACTGCGGCACCACGAAGATCAGGAGGATCGCACTCACCAGGATGGCGACTGCGATGACAACGGCAGGATAGAACAGGGCCTTCTTGATCTTTCCTTTCAGAGCCTCGATGTTCTCCTTGTAGCTGGCGATAGTGTCCAGCACCGTTTCCAGCACGCCGGCTCCTTCGCCCGCGCGAACAAGATTGCGATACAGCTCATCGAACTGGACCGGAAACTTGCTGATCGCCTCGGACAGGGACGAGCCGCTTTCGATGTCGTAGCGGATGTTCTCGACCAGCTTTTTCATGCGGACGTTCTTCTGCCCGCCCTCGATGATCTCCAGCGCGCTGACGATCGGCACGCCTGACTTCATCATCGTCGCCAGCTGGCGACTGAAGAAGGCGATCTCCTTTGGCGTCACCGGTTTGCCGGCCGAACCAAACAATGGCTTCGGTTTCAGCTTTACGACCGTCGGCGTGATGCCCTGCTTGCGCAGCTCCGCGCGCAGGAAATTCACGTTCTTGGACGATTGCTCGCCCTTCATCTTGACGCCGCGCTTGTCGGTGCCTTCCCAGACGAACAGGTTCAGCGGGTTCTCGCGGACGGGCGCGGGCGCTTTCTTGACGGCGGAACGAGTGACGGCCATTCGGTTTTCCCCTGTCCGGCTTTCCCCACCCGGACTGTCTCCACCCATGGTAGCCGGTTATGGCGTGGAGGGAAGCACCCCGCCTGTGACGGGGGCCGGGTTTCGAAAGCTTGGGGCCGCAAGGGCCGCCCTGCGGATCATGCCGGCGCTGGGGGTTTGGCCCTCGTAGGAGCGCCCCATGGGCGCGATGCTCTTTCTTCGGCCAGAAGGGGCAAGAGCATCGCGGGCATGGCCCGCTCCTACGGGTCTGGATTGGGCGGCCGTGTCACGTAGGGGGCGCAGGCCTCAGTCCTTGGTGACGCGGTTGATCTCGGCCAGGCTGGTGACGCCATTGCGGACCTTCATCAGCGCGGACTGGCGCAGGTCGCGGATGCCGGCCTTCTGGGCGACGGCGGCGATCTGCATGGCGTTGCCGCCTTCCAGCACGATGGCCTGGATGTCGTCGGACATCGGCATGACCTGGTAGATGCCGGTCCGGCCCTTGTAGCCCTCGGTGCACTCCTCGCAGCCGACCGCGTCGTACAGGGTGAAGCCGGCGTCGATCTCGGCCTCGGTGAAGCCTTCCGCCAGCAGGGCGGGCTTGGGCAGCTCGACCGGCTTCTTGCACTTGGGGCACAACCGCCGTGCCAGACGCTGGGCGATCACCAGGGTCACCGAGCTGGTGATGTTGTACGGGGCGATGCCCATGTTCATCAGGCGCGCGATGGTCTGCGGGGCGTCGTTGGTGTGCAGGGTGGACAGCACCATGTGGCCGGTCTGGGCGGCCTTGATGGCGATCTCGGCGGTTTCCAGGTCGCGGATTTCGCCGACCATGATGATGTCCGGGTCCTGGCGCAGGAAGCTGCGCAGGGCCGCGGCGAAGGTCATGCCGCGCTTGGTGTTCTGCTGCACCTGGTTCACGCCGGGCAGGCGGATTTCCACCGGGTCCTCGACGGTGGAGATGTTGCGGACCTCGTCGTTCAGGATGCCCAGCGCCGTGTACAGCGACACCGTCTTGCCCGAGCCGGTGGGGCCGGTGACCAGCACCATGCCGTAGGGCTTCTGGATGGCCTCTTCGAACAGCTTCTGTTGGTCCGGCTCGTAACCCAGCTTGTCGATGCCCAGCTTGGCGGCGCTGCCGTCCAGGATACGCAGCACGATCTTTTCGCCGAACAGCGTGGGCAGGGTGCTGACGCGGAAGTCGATCTGCTTGGTCTTGGACAGGTTCAGCTTGATGCGGCCGTCCTGCGGCACGCGCTTCTCGGCGATGTCCAGCTGCGACATCACCTTCAGGCGCGCGGCGATGCGCGAGCTCAGCTTCACCGGCGCCTTGGCCACCTGCTTGAGGATGCCGTCGATGCGCAGGCGTACGCGGTAGTCGGTCTCGTAGGGTTCGAAGTGGATGTCCGAGGCGCCGCGCTTGATGGCGTCCACCAGCACCTTGTTGACGAACTTGACCACCGGCGTGTCGTCGCCCTTGGCGTCGACGGCGCTGTCGCTGCCGGCCCCCATGTCGTCGTCGGCGCCCACCTCCAGGTTGTCCAGGCCCTCGTCGTCGTCGCCGCCGAAGGTGCCGGACAGGTTGCTGGCGGCGTTGAGCCACTGGTCCAGGGTACGTCGCAGCTGGTCATCGTCGACCAGCACGGGCTCCACCACCAGGTTGGTGTGGAACTGGATCTCGGTCAAGGCCGCGGTCTGGGTGGGGTTGCTGGTACCGACGAACAGCTTGCCGCCGCGCTTGAACAGCGGCAGCACCTGGTGCTTCTGGATCAGTTCCTCGCTGACCAGCTTGACGGCGTTATGGGCCGGGTCGAAGGCCGTGACATCGATCAGCGGCATGCCGAATTCGATGGCGTTGGCGGCGGCCAGGTGGGCCGGGGCCACCAGCCGTTTTTCCGCCACCCACTGCGCCAGCGGCACCTTGGCCTCCGTGGCGTTGGCCATCGCGCTGCGCGCGGTGGCTTCGTCCATCGCCCCGTCCTGGACCAGGCGGCGGGCGATGCCGGTGATGCCGACGAGATTGGGGTTGGCAACAGCATTCATGAGGAAGCTCTCTCGCTTTGTATCAGTAGGCGATGCAAAAAATAGGCCAGCTACGTCCTGTACCTGCAGGCCAGCCTTAGCCACCAAGCATCAAGCTGCCCCAATGAGATCCAATAGTGGACGAACATCTCATGCTAGGGCAATGAAAACCCCTCCCTGGTGCCCTCACGCCAATCAAGGGTTGGAAGCGACTAGAGTTCCGCATTAAAGGCTGGCTGGACACGATTCGGCGCCCGGCAGGCTCGCCTCAGAAGCGGCGACATTCGAAGTCGGGTGGGGACGGCTCAACTTGGCCCAGCGGCGCACTTTGGCTGACTGCGTGCCATACCTTGCCTAAGGCGATCAAGTTGACCTCGTCATGGCACTTGAGTCGCGATCCAGTTTCCGTAAAGGTGCGTCTCGCAGCTTCAAGGTCTCCTTTGCGAGCATACAACTGTATAAGCAGGGCGCCCATGCCAGGATCGGCTGCCGGTTGCCAGGAAAGTTGCGCCTGTTGCAGTGCTTCATCCCACGCGCCAGCACGCACATATAGGTTAGCCGCCACGTAGCGTGTCAGCCATTGCGGCTGTCTCTGGGGTGACTGGTCGGAAGTGTTGTCTGCGATCTGGCGGACAGCATCGGCGAGCATGCGTGGCGATACTGAGCCGCAGCCTCTCTTGCTTGAAATCGTAAGTACATTAAAGGCATGGGTCTCGGTGAATGTCAGACGTGGCAGCCGAGTGCTGGCCGCGCGCTGCAGGAGACGAGTGTCGGGTGGTGTCCCCTGCCTGCAAGACAGGGAAAGCAGGTACAGCGAACCTATCACGCGTTTTGCAGGTGCATCGCTGGCACTCAGCTGTCCCATGGCGCGACGGTAACTGGACCAATCAGATCGACCCTCGGCACTGGCCGCGTAGTCTAGCTGCGCCCTGATTGAGTGGGGGTGGAAGCGTAGACCCTGGGCGATGATTGTGTCCTTGCTCTGCCAGACGAGTACCCGGCCGAAGGTGGCGAAGCCTAGCGCCAGCAGTAAGGCGCCTACCCCAAGTGCAGCTAGTTGTTGCGGGCGCAGCGCGTTGGTAGGTAGCTCGCGCAACCAAGGAGCCACCAGTCCCATGAGCGCGAGGAGAATGCCGACCATAGGCAGGTAGTTGCGATGTTCAAAGTAGATGTCCAGTGGCAAAAAGCTCGATTCAATGACGTGCGCCAAGAGAAAGAAACCCCAGCCGGCCAGCAGCGACGGCACGCGCTGGCGCATCGCCCAAGCGAAGGCGCTAATGCCAGTCAGCGCAATGATGCTTAGTAGAGTGGTGGGTGGCGACAGCAGCGCAGTGGAGATCGGGAAATCATCGGTGTAGAGACCCATTAAGGGTGCGCGTGGAATCGCGATCTGTCCGAGGTAGTCCATCAATACTCGTGCTTGGGTCAGCAGGCGTTGCCCGAGCGTGAAGTCATAGTCCTCATAGCCCACCAGAATCGCCTGCGGCTTCACAAGCACTACCGTAAGCAGCCCCAGTGTAGGTAACACTAAGAAGACGGCGTAGAAGGGAATCAGCACGCGCCATTGCCGGTGGCCGCGCTTGAAATATGCCCACTCCACCACTAGGCACAAGGCGGGTGCAATGGCGGCGTTCTGCTTGCTGAGTACGCCCAGCAGCGTCAACAGTGGAAAGGCCAGCCAGAGCGCTAGAAGCGGCGCGGTCAGGGGCTGGTCTTCGCTCAATTTACTCCTGGCGCGCACGTAGACCAGTACGGCAGCCAAGCAGAAAAAAGTGCTGAGCTGCGCCATACGCTGTACCGCGTACAGTACGGTGCTGACATGAAGCGGATGCAGCATCCAGATTGCGGTGATGATCACGGCAGGCCAACGCCCCAGTCGCGACAGGCGGGGGTCGAGTGCAGTCAGACGCAGGCAGAGCCGCCAGACAAGCAGGCTGCAGGCAAGGTGTACTAGCAAGTTGCCCAGCTTGAAATAGAGCGCCGAGTCACCGCCCACCGCAGCATTGGCGATGAAACTGGCCATGGCGACGGGTCGCCCCAACATTAGAGATTGATGGCCGAAGATGGCCTTCTGTAAGGATGCTTCCCCGCGCAACCACTCCTGGATGACCGTGAAATTGAAACGGTCGTCGAATAAGAAGGGACCATTGAGGCCGGGCCAGTACAGGCATGCCGTTATCAGCAGAGTGGCCAGTAGCAGCCAAGTTGGGTCGCGTCGGATAGGCATGAGACTCACAAGACTGAAAAAAAAACCCCGGCGTAAGCCGGGGTTCTTTCGATGGTGCAATGGATCAGCGGCAGCTAGCCGGTGCGCACGCGGTGTTGCTGGACGTGCAGCGCCAGCCAACCTTATTGCCCGACACCGTCGGGGTCAGAGTGAAGACCTGGCCGCCAGTGCAACCAGTGTTCTGCGTGGTGACGGTGATGACGCCATTAGCACCGACAGCAATGGACTGCACGTAGGTGGAAGTGGCCGGCGAGTAACCAGCGGCAGAGTTGCTACCCGGCAGGGTCGTGCCGTTGGTGCTGGCCAGGGTTGCTTCAGATACTGCCAGCTTAGCCGGGGCGGCCATGTTCAGGCCTTCCGCCGCGCGGGCGCGAGACAGGTAGTCCTGATAGGCCGGAATGGCGATGGCCAGCAGGATGCCCAGGATGGCGATGACGATCATCAGTTCGATCAGGGTGAAGCCCTGCATGTTCTTCTTCATAACGATTCCCCTTTCAGGATTGGCTTGGATGGTAGGGACACACATGCCCCGTGTCCCTAGCATGGACCGTGGGCGCCGCGCGAACGGCTGCACGTGGCTAGGAAGATGGAGCAGGATGTGTGCCAACTTTCAGTGCCCCCGACGGTTCCTCCCAACCTTCCCCGGTATGGAACCCAGACGCCGAAGTCGGGGCGGACTATCGCATCATTTGGACCCGATGTGTATCCGGCTGGCCGGCCAACCCTGCGTCCGATCACAGAATCGAACGCCGCCCGGAATCCGCGTACTGCGCAGCCGCGTCCAAGTGCGTACCGCGTCACGGGAAAATTCCGTCACAATGTGACGTTGCGCGTCACCTCGCCTGTGCCAATGTGTTGACGCGGCGCGCAGGCCCTAGAATCCGCCCACGTGCCCTGTCGGGACGCACGCTCCGGGGACTGCATGCTGCGCGAAGTGCTGATGATCCTGTTCGTCACCTGCTCCACGCTGGGGAGCCAGTTGCTGATCAAGCATGCGGTCACGGCGCTGGGCGCGCGCAACCCGGCGCCCCGAGGGGTCGAGTGGCTGGTGGCGGCCCTGACCTCGCCTACCGTCATGCTGGCCATCGCGGTGCAGGCCGTGGGGTTCGTGGTCTGGGTGGTGGTGGTCAGCCGGGTCAAGCTGGGCGTGGCCTTCGCCATTTCCGGCGCTTTTTTCTACCTGCTGATGGCCGCCGTCACTTGGTTGCTCTATGGCGAACGGCTCACCCTCTGGCAATGGGCCGGCATTGCCCTGATTTCCACCGGCGTGCTGATGGTGTCCATGCTGGGGCAGCCCACGTGATGCAGGGCCTTCGGCATGCCTTTGTCGTGCCGGCGTACGGCCAGTCGCCCTATCTGCGCGACTGCCTGGCGTCGCTGCGGGCGCAGACGCGCCCGTCGCCGATCTTCATCAGCACCTCCACCCCCTCGCGCTGGCTGGCGGACCAGGCCGCCGAGTTCGGCGCCACCCTGGTCGAGCACGGCCCGAACCGGGGCATCGGCCATGACTGGAACCGGGCCATTGCCGCCGCGCCGGCCGAATGGGTGACGCTGGCCCACCAGGACGACGTGTACCTGCCGCATTTCGCGGAGGAAACGCTGCGACGCGTCGACCGCCATCCCGATGCCGTGCTGGTGATGACCGACTACGGCGAATTGGCCGGCGCCGCCGCCCGCAGCTGGACGCCGATGCTGGCGATCAAGCGCCTGCTCGCCGAACAGGCGTTCTTGGGACGCGCCACGCTGGGCCGCCGGAGAGCCAAACGGCGCCTGCTGGCGTTCGGCTGCGCGATTCCGTGCCCCGCCGTCACGCTGCGACGCGAGCGTGCGCTGGGTCTGTTCCGCGAGGATCTGAAAGTCGATCTGGACTGGGATGCCTGGCTGCGGCTGGCCGATGGACCCGGAAGCTTCGCGAGGGTGCGACGCCTGTGCATGCTTCATCGCATCCACGCCGGCAGTGAGACCAGCGACGGTGTCCGTGCTGGCGTGCGTGCGCGTGAAGATCTGGCCATGTTCCAGCGGGTGTGGCCGGCACCGATTGCCCGTGTGCTGGCGCGCCTCTACGCTGTCAGCTACGAAGTGGGGGAGCCATGACCACACAGCACACGGTATCGGTGCCGCCCGACGCTGCGCGCATGACCGGGCGTGCGCCCGTCGCATCTGGAGCCATCACCCCGGCGCCGGCACGCATTGCCGTAGTGATCCCAAGTTATCGGGTGCGGGAGCACATCATGGGGGTGCTGGCGAGCCTGCCATCCGAGGTGGCGCGCGTGTACGTGGTGGACGATGCCTGCCCGGAAGGTACGGGCGAACAGGTACAGGCGCACTGTCGCGATCCCCGGGTGACTGTGATCCGCAATTCCACCAATCTGGGTGTGGGCGGCGCCGTGATGGCCGGCTACCGGCAGGCGATCGCCGACGGCGCCGACATCCTGGTCAAGATGGATGGCGACGGTCAGATGGATGCGGGCGCATTGCCGAAGCTGGTGGCGCCCATCCTGCGTGGCGAGGCGGACTACACCAAGGGCAACCGCTTCTACGACCTCGACCAGATCAGCCGCATGCCGCGTGCGCGTATCGTGGGCAATGCCGTGTTGAGCTTCATGACAAAGATATCGTCCGGCTATTGGGACATCTTCGATCCGACCAACGGCTACACGGCGCTGCATGCGCGCGTGGCGGAGAAGTTGCCGCTGGCGAAGATCAGCCGGCGCTACTTCTTCGAGACCGACATGCTGTTCCGCCTCAACATCGCCCGGGCGGTGGTGGTGGACGTGCCGATGGACGCGCGTTATGGCGCGGAAACCAGCAACCTGCGCATCTCCAAGGTGGTCTTCGACTTCTCGTTCAAGCACCTCCGCAATACCTTCAAGCGGGTGTTCTACAACTATTTCCTGCGTGACCTGTCGCTGGCATCGGTGGAGCTGCTGGTCGGCATGGGCCTGATGCTGGCCGGTACGCTGCTCGGCGCCTTGTTCTGGGGACGGTCGCACTACACCGGTGTCCCCACCACGGCCGGTGGCGTGATGCTGGTGGCGCTGCAGATCATCGTGGGCATGCAGATGATGCTGGGCTTTCTGGCGTACGACATCGCGGCCGTGCCGCGAAGGCCCTTGCACCGACTGCTGGTGGCGTTGAAACCCGGCGACGACACGACGCCATGAGCGGCAGTTTCGATGCGCAGTACACTGAGTATCAGCTGCGCCGTAGCTGGCTGCGGCGCCAGGTACGGCGTGCTTACTTGGCGTCGGCGGCTCGCAGACTACGCGGGCCCACGCTCGATTTCGGCTGTGGCGTCGGCGAACTGCTGGCGCGGCTGCCGTCAGGGTCGCTGGGGGTCGAATACAACCCGGCGACCGTGTCGTTTTGCCGGGCGCAGGGGCTGGATGTGGTGGCCTACGACGGGTTTGCCGATGACTGGGCGCTGTCGACGCTGCCTGCCCAGCGTCGGTTCACCTCGATGGTGATCAGCCATGTTCTGGAACACCTGGAGCAGCCCGCCGACGTGCTGGCGCGCCTGCTGACGGCGGCGGCGCGCCTGGGTGTGGAGCGCGTGCTGGTGATCGTGCCGGGCGCAGCGGGCTACCGGATCGATGCCACCCACGTGACGTTCGTGGACCTGCCGATGTTGCGGGCATGCGCAGCGGAGGCCAGCGGCTTCCGTCTGGCGCATGCGCGGTATTTTCCGTTCGACTGGCGCCGCCTGGGGGACTGGTTCCCCCACCATGAACTGCAGGTTCTTTACCTGCGCGAGCGTTGAACCCGCGACAGTTGGCCTACTCCATCCCCAGCTTCTTCAGCTTGTAGCGCAAGGCGCGGAAGGTGATACCCAGCTGGGCCGCCGCCTTGGTCTTGTTCCAGCGGTTCTCTTCCAGCGCCTTCTGGATGGCCGCGCGCTCCAACTGCTCGATGTAGTCGGGCAGGGCGCCCGCGGCGGGGTCCACGTCGACGGCGCCGGGCGCATCGCGCACCACTTCGCCGGGGCCGAAGTCGCCGCCGAACTTCCTGCCGGCCGGGGCCTGCGGCAGGTACAGGTCGTCGATCTCGATGCTGTGGCCCTCGGACATGGCCAGCGCGCGTTCCAGGATGTTCTCCAGCTCGCGCACATTGCCCGGGAACGGATAGCGTCCCAGCGCCTCCATCGCTTCCGGCGACACCGACGGCGCCATCCGCCCATGCTGGGCCGCCAGGCGATCCAGGATGGCGCTGGTCAGCTGCGCCAGGTCGCCCGTGCGCTCGCGCAGCGGCGGCACGCGCAGCTCGATGACGTTGATGCGGTAGTACAGGTCATGGCGGAAACGGCCATCGGCCGCCAGCTCGCCCAGATCCTTGTGCGTGGCCGACAGGATGCGCACGTCCACCTGCACCTCGCCGGAGGCGCCGACCGGACGCACCGCCTTCTCCTGGATGGCGCGCAGCAGCTTCACCTGCATGGGCAGCGGCAGCTCGGCCACCTCGTCCAGGAACAGCGTGCCACCGTTGGCCGCCTGGAACAGGCCCTGCTTGTCGGCATGCGCGCCGGTGAAGCTGCCCTTCTTGTGGCCGAAGAACTCGCTTTCCATCAGCTCGGCCGGAATGGCGCCGCAGTTGACCGGTACGAAGGGGCCGGACGCACGCGCGCCCTGTTCGTGGATGGTGCGGGCCACCAGCTCCTTGCCGGTGCCGGACTCGCCCATGATGTAAACCGGCGCCTGGCTGCGGGCCACCTTGGCAATGGTTTCGCGCAGCGCGTCCATCGCCGCCGAACTGCCCAGCAGGCGGCTGGCCTGTTCCGGGGGCGGCGGGGGTGGCGGTGCGCGGTCGGCGTTGTTCAGTTCCAGAGCATGCTTCACCAGGCCACGCAGCACGGCCAGGTCCACGGGCTTGCTGACGAAATCGAAGGCGCCGGCCTTCAGCGCCTCCACGGCCAGCTCGATGTTGCCGAAGGCGGTGATCATCGCCACTGGCGTATTCGGATAGTTGCGCGAGATCTCGCCGACCAGGTCGATGCCGTTGCCGTCGGGCAGGCGCATGTCGGTGAAGCAGAGATCGTAGGTGTTTCGGGCCAGCAGTTCGCGGGCTTCGCCCACGTTGGCGGCGGTGTCGATGCGCAGGCCCATGCGGCCCAGCGTCAGTGTCAGCAGTTCTCGGATGTCGCGTTCGTCGTCGACGATCAGGGCGCTACGGCTTTGATTCATGCATTCCCCCTCATGCCCCTGTGCCGGCAGTGTACCGAGTGAATGTGAAACATGGTAGGCGAGGCCCCGACAGGACGCCCGCGACCCGAGAGGTGCCTTTGTAGGAGCGGGCCATGCCCGCGATGCTTTTGCTTGCTGGGGCCATCCGGGAAAAGCATCGCGGGCATGGCCCGCTCCTACAGAAGGGGCTATGCCGGCAGCAGGGCGCTTGGTCCGGGCAGGGTGATGCGGAAGCAGCTGCCGCCGCCGGGGACCGGCACGTACTCCAGCGTGGCCTGGTTGGCGCGACACAGTTCGCGGGCGATGTACAGGCCCAGTCCGGTGCCGTGTTCGGAGGTGGTGAAGAACGGCCGGAACAGCTGCGCGGCCACCGCCTCGGGAATGCCGGGGCCCCGGTCCATCACGTCGAGGGTGGGCCGCCCCTCGGCATTGAACACGCGCACGCGGATGCGCGCGGATTCGCCCGGCAGGCGGCCGTAGTTCAGCGCGTTCTGCACCAGCACCGTCACGATCTGCTGCAGGTGTCGCGGATCCACCAGGGCCGGTACCGGTCTGGCGCCGATGATGGGTTCCAGCGTATCGGTCTCGATGGACAGCGTCTGCTGGTATTCGTCGACGAAGCGGCGCGCGAAGGTGTTGAGGTCCACGTGCTCGGGCGTGGCGCGTTCGCGCCGGGCCAGCCCCAGCACGCTCTCGACGATGCCGTTGGTGCGCTGGCACTGCTGGTGGATGATCTGCAGCAGCCGGCGGTCGCCATCGGTGATCTGCTGGGATTCCTCCAGCAGCTGCACGGCATAGTTGATCGCCGCCAGCGGATTGCGGATCTCGTGCGCCAAGCTGGCCGAAAACCGGCCCAGGGCGGCCAGGGTCAGCGACTCCGCGCGCCGCGACACCACGGTGGCGTCGTCCAGGAAGATCAGCGAGGTCTCGCTGTCGGCCAGCAGGCGGGCGAAGCGCGGCTGGACTTCGGGCTGCTCGGGCGACAGCTGCAGCGGCGTCTCGTCGGTCTGCCAGCCGTTGCGCCAGCGTTGCAGGCGGCGGGCCAGTTCGGGCGCCGCATGCAGCAGCGACGCGCCCTTGCCATCGGCGCCCTGGCCATCCGCGCCGTCGCCCAGCAGCAGGCTGGCAGCCTCGTTGGCCAGCTTGATGTGGTTGTCGGCATCCACCACCAGCACGCCGGTGCGCATGCGGCGGATGATCAGTTCGTTGACCTCGAACAGGTTGGCGACTTCCTCCCCGCGCTTGTCCGCCAGCGCCTGGCTGGCCCGCGCCTTCAGGCCGGCCTGGTGGGCCAGATAGGCCAGTGCCAGGTAGCTGACCGCGAACATGATGACTTCGGCCACCGAGCGACCGTTGCTGTTGTCGTGGAACGCGGTGAAGAAGTACTCGCCGAACAGCGCCACGATGGCCAGTGCCGCCACCGCCAGCGCCATCCGCGTGGAGGGCAGCAGCAGTGCGGCGGCGGACACGTTGAACAGCAGCATCATGGCGATGCCGGCCGTGGCCCCGGGCAGGGCATGGGTGGCCAGGGTGGCGGCGACCACGTCGATGCATACGCTGGCGAAGACGATCCAGGTGAGCCAGCGTACGCTGCGGCCGATGAAGAACAGCACCAGCGCCAGGCTCAGGTAGCCGATGGTGACCGCGGTACCCAGCTCGCGGTGCCGGGGTTCACCCAGCACCTCGCCCAGCGGGCTGAACATCAGCGCGGCCAGGATGCCGGCTTCCAGCAGGCGGTACAGCGCGAAGAAATACAGTTCGCGGCGCGGCACCGATTCGATGCGGGACAGGAGCGACTGGGCCTGACGCAAACGCTTATTTCCCCGTAAGCGAGGCCGACAGTATAGGCATGTCACAGTCTGTCGGGGCCAGCCCGGCCTTTTACACCAAAGACTTAGGCCCCGGGTTTTGCGCCCCCCGGCCGGGTCGGCGACAATAGGGGGCTCGCCCAGCCGCCGCCTCCGTGGCCCCGGTCCGGGCGGTGTCTTCTGTTCCCTACCCACGGTGACGCATGAATTTCCACGAATATCAGGCCAAGCAGCTGCTGGCCGAGTACGGCATCCCGGTCCCGGCCGGCAAAGTCGCCGCCACGGCGGACGAAGCGGTCGCGGCCGCGCAGTCCCTCGGCAACGGCCCCTGGATGGTCAAGGCCCAGATCCACGCGGGCGGCCGCGGCAAGGCCGGCGGCGTCAAGTTCTGCAAGACCGTCGATGACGTGAAGGCGGCCGCCGGCAAGATGCTGGGCACCAAGATGGCCACCTACCAGACCGCCGGCGTCGAGCTGCCGGTCAACCTGGTGCTGGTGACCACCGCCGGCGAGATCGTCAAGGAGCTGTACCTGTCGGTGCTGGTCGACCGTGGCACCCGCACCATCACCTACATCGCCTCGTCCGAGGGCGGCGTGGAGATCGAGCAGGTCGCGGCCGAAACGCCGGACAAGATCCACACGCTCAACGTCGACTTCGTCGAAGGCGTACAGCCGTACCAGGGCCGCGAGTTCGGCTTCAAGATGGGCCTGACCGCCAAGCAGGCGGGCCAGTTCGCCAACATCATGGTGAACCTGTACCGCATCTTCAACGAGAAGGACCTGGCGCTGGTCGAGATCAACCCGCTGGCGATCCTGGACGACGGCAACCTGTACGCGCTGGACGGCAAGTTCAACAGCGACGACAACGCCAGCTTCCGCCACAAGGACCTGGTCGCCATGCGCGACAAGAGCCAGGAAGACGAGACCGAAGTGCTGGCGTCCGAAATGGACATTAACTACGTGACCATGGACGGCAACATCGGCTGCATGGTCAACGGCGCCGGCCTGGCCATGGCCACCATGGACGTCATCAAGCTCAACGGCGGTGAGCCGGCGAACTTCCTGGACGTGGGCGGCGGCGCCAACAAGCAGCGCGTGATCGAGGCGTTCAAGCTGATCCTGTCCTCGGACAAGGTGGAGGGCATCTTCGTGAACATCTTCGGCGGCATCGTCCGCTGCGACATGATCGCCGAGGGCATCATCGCCGCGGTGAAGGAAGTCGGCGTCAAGGTACCCGTGGTCGTGCGCCTGGAAGGCACGAACGTGGAAGAAGGCAAGCAGCTGCTGCGCGACAGCGGCATGGCCATCATCCCGGCCGACAACATCAACGACGGCGCCAAGAAGGTCGTTGAAGCGGTGAAGGCCGCCGCCTAATCCACGACACCCAAGGAAATCCCAATGTCTGTTCTGATTAACAAGAATACGAAGGTGATCGTGCAGGGCTTCACCGGCCAGCAGGGCACCTTCCATGCCACCCAGATGATCGAGTACGGCACCCAGGTGGTCGGCGGTGTGACCCCGGGCAAGGGCGGCACGACCCACATCGACCTGCCGGTGTTCGACACCGTCGCCGATGCGGTCAAGAGCACCGGCGCCGATGCCTCCGTCATCTACGTGCCGCCGCCGTTCGCGGCCGATGCCATCCTCGAAGCGGCCGCGGCCGGCATCAAGGTCATCGTCTGCATCACCGAGGGCATCCCGGTGCTGGACATGCTGCGCGTCAAGAACGTGCTGACCCGCACCCATCCGGACACCGTGCTGGTCGGGCCGAACTGCCCCGGCGTGATCACGCCGGGCGAGTGCAAGATCGGCATCATGCCGGGCCACATCCACATGCCGGGCAAGATCGGCATCGTGTCGCGCTCCGGCACCCTGACCTATGAAGCGGTCAAGCAGACCACCGAAGTGGGCTTGGGCCAGTCGACCTGCATCGGCATCGGCGGCGACCCGATCAACGGCCTGAACTTCGTCGACTGCCTGAAGCTGTTCAACGAAGACCCGCAGACCGAAGGCATCATCATGGTCGGCGAGATCGGCGGCGACGCCGAGGAAGCCGGCGCCGAGTACATCAAGCAGTACGTCAAGAAGCCGGTCGTCGGCTTCATCGCCGGCGCCTCGGCCCCGGCCGGCAAGCGCATGGGCCACGCCGGTGCGATCGCCTCGGGCGGCAAGGGCACGGCCGAAGGCAAGTTCGCGGCGATGGAAGCCGCGGGCGTCACCACCGTCCGTTCGCCGGGCGATCTGGGCGCCGCCATCGCGGCACGCCTGAAGAAGTAAGGCCCCGCCTCAAGGGTCTTGTGGAAAGCCGCCCCCGGGCGGCTTTCTGCGTTGTGGGGGAGGGCGTCTAAACCTTTCCTCCCGCGGCAGCATCGTAGTCAGTATGCTGAATGCCACCGTCATGGAACCGATCGCCGACAGCACCTCCCCGGATGCGGCCGCCGCCGTGGACAGCGCGCTGGCGCGATCCGCCGCTGGCGGCGACATGCAGGCCTTCGAGGCGCTCTACCGTCGCCACGCCGGCCGCGTGCATGGCGTCATCCAGCGCCTGGTGGGCTTCCATGGCGTGCGTGCCGAAGACCTCACCCAGGAAGCGTTCGTGCGGGCCTGGCAGGCGCTGCCGGCCTTCCGGTTCGAGAGCGCCTTCGGCACCTGGCTGCACCGGCTGGCGGTGAACACCGCGCTGATGGAACTGCGCAGCCGACGCAACGGCCCCCGCTTCGACGAAGACGAGGATGCCATCGAAGGGCTGGGCCTGGCCGACAGCGCGGGGCACAGCACCGCCCTGTCGATGGACCTGGAGCGGGCGGTCGCCACCCTGCCGCCGCGCGCCCGGGCCGTGCTGGTGCTGTACGACGTCGAGGGGTGGAAGCACGAAGAGATCGCCGCCGAGCTGGGCATGGCGGTAGGCAGTTCGAAAGCCCAGTTGCACCGCGCGCGGCACCTGCTGCGCGAGCGTCTAGGAGTACATGCATGACCTCCCACGATCCCATTTCCCCGACCGACGAGGCCCTGCGCTGGCAGCTGCGCGCGCTGCGACAGGACATGACGCCGACGCGCGACCTGTGGCCCGGCATCGCCGCGCGGCTGGCGACATCGCCCCGGCATCAAGCGCCCGTGCGCCCGCGCCGGCCCTGGACGCCATTCGCACTGGCCGCTTCGGTACTGCTGGCCGTCACCGTCACCTGGCAGTTGCAACAGGCGCCGACCGGCGATCCGCTGATCCAGCGCGAAGCCGCCGCGCTGACGCGCGACTACGCCGGCGCGCTGGCGCAGCTCGACCGCCAGGTGGCCGCGCCGCCGGAGATCGCGCCGGCCCTGCATACGCTTGACGAAAGCGCCGCGCAGATCCGCCGCGCCATCGCCACCGAGCCCAATGCGCACTTCCTGCTGGACCAGTTGCGCCGAACCTACGCCCGTCGCCTGGAATTGACCCAGCGCGCGGCCATGACCTGAGGAGTTCCCCATGCGTACCTCCATCCTTCCCTTGCTTCTGACCACCTTCCTGCTTGCGCCGGCTGCGCTGGCGCAGACGGCCATCAACGAGACGCGCCCGCTGGATGCCCGCGGACGCGTGGACATCAGCAACATCAAGGGGCGCATCGAGGTGCGCGGCTGGGAACGCAACGAAGTCCAGGTCACCGGCACGCTGGGCAAGGGCGTGGAGAAACTGGACATCGACGGGTCCGGACCCCAGATGAGCATCGAAGTGCGCTATCCCAAAGGCGGCTGGGGAGGAGATCGGGCCGGTCCCACCGACCTGGTGGTGATGGTGCCCCTGCGCGCCGACCTGGACATCGAATCGGTCGCCGCCGACGTGCATGTCACCGGCCTGGCGTCGGGCGAGCTGTCCGTCAATACGGTCAGCGGGAGCGTGGTGGCCGCCGCCGCACCGCGGAAGGCGGACGTGGAGACCGTCAGCGGCAACGCCACCCTCACCCTCAATAGCGACGACGTGGGCGTCGCCACCGTCAGCGGCGCCATCCAGTTGCGCGGCCGCCTGAGCGGCGAGATCGACGCGGAAACCGTATCCGGACGCATTGCGGTGGCCGTCAACGGCGAGAAGGTGCGCGACCTGAGCGCCAGCACCGTCAGCGGTCGCGTGGAGGTCAGCACGGCGCTGGCGCCGGGCGGGGAGATCAGCATGGAGTCCGTCAGCGGCGACCTGGTGCTGCGCCTGCCGGCGGATGTGTCGGCGCAGGTGAGCGGTGAGAGTTTCAGTGGCCGCCTTAAAGCCACGGGTGTGACCATCGAGAAGCGCCGCGGTCCCGGCAGCAGCTTCTCCACGCGCTATGGCAGCGGAAGCGGTCGTGTCACGGTGGAGACGTTCTCGGGCAGCGCGGAGGTACGCGTGGAGTAGTGGCCATCCGCGCGTGTGACGTCACACGGGCCAAGCGCGGCGCCGAATTATGAACAGGGAGGGCGCCGTCTGGCGCCCTCCCTGTTTGCGCCGGAATCCGACGGATGGTCGAGCGGTCGACCAAAAAAGGTTTCGCAAGTAACTGATGGGACTGAAAAAAACGGAATTCTTCCAATAAATCATCGGGTTCTTTTCATCGCCGTAAAATTTACGTTATGCTCTGGGCACCAGTCGCGCAGCATTCATGCGTCTGAACCATTGGCCCAGGCCGCGAGGCTTAGGCTTTTCTGTGAACATTTGGAGAGAGAGCCTCTAATGACTAACCTCAAGAAGCTGCCCAACGCGATCAAGTTTGCGTTGTTCGCCAGCGCCGCCTCGCTGGCCACCGGCAATGCCTTCGCCCAGGAAGCCGCCAGCAGCGATACCGAAGCCAAGACCCTGGATCGCATCGAGGTCACCGGCTCCCGCCTGAAGCGCGCCGACATCGAAGGTGCCGTTCCGGTTACTGTTATCGACCGTGCCGCGATCGATGCCAGCGGTCGCGTCTCCGTGGCCGACGTGCTGCGTGAGTCCACTTTCTCGTCCTTCGGCAACTTCCGTCCGCAGTCGGGCAGCTCGGCTCAGGGCGTGTCGGACATCGACCTGCGCGGCATCGGTTCCGACCGTACGCTGGTGCTGATCGATGGCCGTCGCGCGCCGTACGCGCCGTCGACCGGTCAGAACGCCGACCTCAACACCATCCCGCTGGCCGCCGTCGAGCGCATCGAGATCCTGTCCGATGGCGCCTCGGCGCTGTACGGTTCCGATGCCATCGGTGGCGTGGTGAACATCATCCTGCGCAAGGATTACGAAGGCGCCGAGTTCCGTTACGGCAAGGGCCAGACTAAGGTTACCGGCGGCGACACCGAGGAAGGCTCCGTGGTCTTCGGTACCAGCTCCGACCGCGGCAGCCTGCTGCTGGGCGCCTCGTTCAACAAGCGCGGCATGGTCTTCACCCGCGACCAGATCGGCGGCCAGTCCCGTGGCGCCTCCTTCTACGGCAACAACTTCTATTACGAAGACGGCACCCTGGGCGGTGCGCTGCCGGGTTATGCGTGCGACGATCCGGGCTTCTATCGCTTGGGCGGCAATTGCGTGTTCGACTTCAACGCCGTCGCGGCCAACGAAGCTTCGGTGACGAACAAGTCGCTGTTCGCCCGCGGTCAGTGGCAGATCAACGACGACTGGTCCATCTACACCGCGGCCAGCTACAGCAACTCGGACAGCTTCGGCCGTTACGCGCCGACCCCGGGCGCGCTGTTCGTCGAAGAGAACTCGCCGAACGACCCTGTGCCGGGCGACGGCCAGGGCGCCTACATCTACCACCGCTACGCGGCCGCTGGTAACCGCGACAACTTCGTCGACAACACCGCCATCGATTTCACCCTGGGCTTCCAGTGGCAGGCCACCGACAAGCTGGCCCTGGACTTCGGTATCCGTCGCAGCCAAGCGAAGTTCAAGGAAACCGGTCGTGGCTACATCGTGACCGATCTGGCTGAAGCGGCCGCAGCATCTGGCGACTACAACCTGTTCGACCCGTTCGGCAACACCGATGAAGTGATCAAGGGCTTCACGGCCACGATCGGCCGCGACGGCAAGTTCGATATCCAGGAAGTCTTCGCCAACGCCACGCTGGACCTGTTCGAGATGGGCGGCGGCATGTCGGCCATCGCGTTCGGCGCCGAATACCGCGAAGAAGACTACGCCGACATCTACGATTCGCTGTCGGAAGCGGGCCGGGTCGCCGGTTCGGCGGGCAACTCCGCCGCCGGCCAGCGCGAGATCTACGCGGCCTACGCCGAGTGGCTGTTCCCGATCGTCAGCAGCTTCGACGTGACCGTCGCAGCGCGCTACGACAACTACAGCGACTACGGCAGCGATGTGTCGCCGAAGGTGTCGGTGCGCTGGCAGCCGCTGGATAGCCTGACTTTCCGTGCGTCGGCAGGTGAGGGCTTCCGTGCGCCGCCGCTGCCGTACCTGTACGGTGCGCGTTCGTTCTCGGCCGAGGAAGTGCAGGATTTCCGTACCTGCACCAACGTCGGTTACACGGCTGCCCAGTGCGGTAACGACGCCAATGGCGACAACATCGCCGATGGTCCGGAGGCGCAGGCCGTCCAGTATCAGATCGACAGCTATTCCAGCGGCAACACGGATCTCCAGTCGGAGTCGTCCAAGCAGTACAGCCTGGGCATGGCGTGGGACGCCACCGATTGGCTGAACATCACCCTGGACTACTACAAGATCAAGATCGAAGACCGTATCCGTCTGATCGCGTATCAGGAACTGGTTGACTTCGACAACCGCGGCATCGCGCTGCCGACCGGTACCTCGGTGATCCGTCGCCCGAACGGCGCGGTTCGCGAGATCAACACCGCGTACGCCAACGAAGGTGACCTGGAGACCAGCGGTCTGGACTTCAACCTGCGCACCCGCTTCGATCTGGGCGGCATGGGCAAGCTGGAGAACTGGCTGCAGGTGGCCCACGTGCTCGACTACACCGTCACCGACGGCGTCGTTGAGAAGGATCGCCTGGGTTGGGTGACGTCGCCGGATCTGCGTGGCAGCCTCCGCAACACGTGGAGCTACGGCGACTTCACGGTCAACTGGAACATCAACTACATTGGTGACCAGGAAAACCCGATGACGACGCCGGCTGACTACGGCTACATCGCGGCGGGTGCAGGCACGCGTGTGGGTAGCTACGCTACCAACGACGTGGCCTTCACCTACAACGCGCCGTGGAATGCCAGCGTCACGCTGGGCGCAACCAACATCGGCGACCGTTACCCCGAGCTGGTGGGTTACGACAACCGTCCCTGGAACTTCTACCTGTACGACGCTTACGGTCGTACGGTGTACTTCCGCTATACGCAGAAGTTCTAAGCCAAGGTTGGTTTGATGCGTTAAAGGAGCAGGCCCCCAGCGATGGGGGCCTGTTCCGTTGAGGGTATTGCGAGGAGACAACGTCGTGGGTCAGCCGTCTTCATCCGATGATCGGGATCGTGAACAGGCCTGGACCACTTACTGGCACTCCGGAGCACTCCACTCCTGTCCTACAAGCTTCGTGGGCAATTACGGCGGTGCCATAGCCGAGTTCTGGCTTGCGGTGGCCCGCTCGTTGCAGCCCGGGATGCGCATACTCGATCTGGGAACGGGCAACGGCCCTATTCCCAAATTGTTGGTAGAGAACGCCGAGACGCCGGGTCTCATCGAGATAGACGGCGTGGATGCAGCGCAGGTTGCCCCGGCATGGCATTCTTCAGCGAATGCACCGAACGTCCGGTTTCACTCTGGCGTGCGGATGGAGCGCGTCCCGTTCCCTCTCGCCACTTTCGATCATGTCTGCAGCCAGTTTGCCATCGAGTACGCCAACGCACCTGCTGTATGGGAGGAAGCACTGCGTGTACTCAAGCATGGAGGCTCGCTCCATTGGGTGATGCACCATGATGCCTCCGTTTTTGCGAAAGTCGCCGCTCAGGAGCGTGATCATCTGCAGTGGCTGTTGCAGCCTGACGGGCTGCTCGAATCGGCTGCCGCGCTCGCCCCGTGGCTGCTGCGGCTTCGGACGGGGGATTCATTGGTAGCGACGAGCGGAGAGGCGAATGCCATCCGGCAACGTTTCAATTTTCTCCAACAGGAGCTCGAACACCGCGCAAGCACGATGCCATTGCCGGGCGTTCTCGAGGAGGTGCGTGCAAGCCTGCATGCGATTCTGGGCAAGGCGGCGACGCCGGTAGCGGCGCTGGGAGACTATCGCCGGCAGTTGGAGGAGTCTCGGTTGCGAAGCGGGGATCTGGTGGATCGCGCCTTGAACGATGATGATGTTGGTCGCCTGGTCGGATGGTTGAGGGACCATCGGCCCGATGCGACAGTAGATGCCGTGGTGCTGCGGCAACAGGAAGGAATCGTCGCCTGGGGCGTCACGTTGCGCGACAGATGACTACGCGGTTTGTTCCAGCACGGCCATCAGTGGTGCAAGATGATCCGCGTAGTGGCGCCAGCGACCGATGGAGCGCGTGTGTATGGGTTGGCGAACCTGCCAGCGGCTGGGCGTCTGGACACCATCTTCGCGCTTGTGGAAATCCAAGCATCTGGGATCCCACTCCAGTCCGACGAAGCGCACGATCGCTTCCGCCCGGGGCTCGGGATCGTTAACGAGGTCCTCGTAGTTGACCTCATGAACATCGAGATCTAGCGTCTTGCTCCAGTGCGTCATCAAGCGTTCCTGCGCATTGATGTAGCGACCGATACCATCCAGGCTGGTGCACAATCTTTCGTCCAGAGCGAAGTTCTCACTGTAGATCGAAACGCCGACGTCAAGAGGATGGCGGCGGCACCATATGACCTTCGCGCTCGGAAAGAGCATCGGCAACAACCACAGATTGAAGAAGTTCAATGGCGCCTTGTCGATGAGAACGCGTTTGTCGCGTTCGGCGCCGCGCCGGATCGCGCGGACATAAGCGTTTCGAGCGCCCTGGAGGGATTCACGGGTTGTCGGCCTGTCCCACACCGCAGGTTGGTACCCCTGGAGTTCGGGTCGCAGGCTTTGGGCCAGAAGCGGCAACTCCGCCAACTCCCCACTCCCATGGGCCAAAGGATGACTGCCGAGGATCCGTTCGGTCAGTGTGGTTCCGCTGCGGGGCATGCCGACGATGAACACCAACTGCGGTTCATCGGCATCGGCGTGCAGTACGGGCAAGCCGGCCAAGTCGTTCACGCTATGTCTGACGAGCGACTCGACCCTTTGCATCAGGGATGCCGGGTTCGGTTCTCCCGCGATAAGGCGACGGAGCCTGTTCGCTTCGTGCCAGCGATCCATGGCCTCCGTGTACTGCCCACGCGCATCGTAGACCTTTCCGAGCGCATAGTTCAGAAGTGCGGCCTCGTGATCCGGTACGTCGCTCCGGTCGAGCAGCCGTATCGCTTGCGATTCCAGTGGCTGCTCCACCGTTGCTTGCTGAAGCTGAAGGAGCCCGGCGACAGGGAGGGCCCAGTCAGGGCGCGCCGCCAAAGCTTCCAGATACGCTTCTGTTGCAGCGGCACGGTCCCCAATGTCTTCATGCGCCTGCGCGACCGCGATCTGCTTGCTGACGCTGGGCTCGTCCACCGACTCGTCGAGGGCCTGGAAATGGTGCAACGCCTCCTGGTGAAGGCCGTTCCTGCTCAGGAGTTCGCCCAGCCGCAGTTGCACCGTAGGGTCGTTCGGATGAGCGGATGCGTAGCCTCGCCACCATGCCAGGGCGACATCGGGAAGCCCGCCATGGAAAAGGGCCTCGGCAAATGCGGCTTGTACTCTGTCGTTCGCGTCGAGGCGCTGCATGGCACGTGCGAGTGCATACACTGCTTGAGGGAATCGCCGAACATTCAGTAGCGCCAGGCCTGCGAGGTACCAGATCTGCCCGTCGTCAGGGTCCAGCCGTAGTGCGGTGTCAAAGTGCTCAAGTGCCTCCCGCCAACGTTTTCGGGTGGCCAGCAGGCTTGCTAGTTGGCGATGTATCGCAGGATTGCCAGGCGCCAGTCCGATGGCATCCTTCATCAGTCGCTCGGCAAGGTCCCCGTTGCCCGTGACCTGGGCAGACTGGGCTTCAGCCAGCAACGCTTGCAACGTAGGGGGGTCTTGCACGCACTCTTCTCTGGAAAGGATCGGGTCCGCCCCTTGGGGCGGCGCGACATCTTCAGGCTGAACGCGTCGTGTATCAACCCGGGACCGGGTGAGCGCCTAGCGCCTAATCTGTTGATTGCACGAGGATTCGTACCGCGGTGCAGTCAGAGGTCCTGCTCGTACCGCACGTAAGGAACCGTGCCTTCGTCGGCGTTCTCGTTGGTCAGCGAGAAGGGGTTCTTGCCGCGCGTGATGACGTTCTCGGCGCCGACGGTGAGCTGTCCGCTCCAGGGGGTGCGCCAGGTCAGGCCTACGCCCAGACCCTCGAACTTGCCGGGCTGGCCGGGCACATCGACGACACGTCCGACGATGTTGGCGCTGAAGGGGCCGTAGCCACCACCGACGCTCAGGCTGCGGCTGTTCCAACGGTCCGCCAGGGCGGGCAGGTCGGAGGCGGGCACCAGGGTGGCCTTGGCCACGGCGCCGCCGATCGACACGAAACCTTCGCGGCCGATGTTCTTCTGGCCGAACACCGCCAGATCGTTCTGTTCGACGCGCCCCGTGCCGCGGCCGGAGGACAGCCAGGCCGGCAGCGTGTCGCGGCCGGTTCCGGCCGAGAGGCCGAGCTTGCCGCCCGGGCGGCTCAACACAGCCGAAGCGCTGACGCGCTGGCTGGACGTGTCGTCATCATCGTCGCCGAGGGTGGCCAGCATGCAATGGCTGGCCAGATTGCCGATATTGCCCACCACGCCGGCCTTGCGGTTGCAGACCAGTCCGAGCGCGTCACCACTTTCCAGTCCGAAGGCGGTGGTCAGCGAATTGCGACCCAGCCGCCAGCGGGCGCCGGCTTCGGCCTGGCCCGTGGGTTCCAGCAGCAGAACCGCCTCGACCTTGCCGTCGTTGTTCCAGATGGGCAGGGCAGTGGCTTGCGGTTCCGCGGCCGGCTTGCGCGCACTTTTCTGGGCATGCGCGTCCGCCGCCACGCCGGTGGCGAGCAGCAGGGCAAGCGACAGTGAAAGGCTACGCAGTTTCATGGCTGGCTTCAGACTCCTGGGACGCCCCGGAGTTCCCCTCCCGAAGGGGAACCGATGCTATGCCGTTTATGATTCTTTAACAAGTCCCCGGGGCGACTTTCCGACCGCCGGATTACTGCAGGCGGGCGGGTGCCTCCATGTCGACCGCCGGATGGTCGAAAAGTTCCTCGATCTGGGGCGGCGTGAACCGGTACTGCTGCCCACAGAACTCGCAACGGACTTCGGCCACGCCGTCGGCCAGGGCGGCCACCGCCTCCTCCTGCCCCAACGACTGCAGCATGCTCGCAACCCGTTCCCGGGAACAAGAGCAGCCGAAGCGAACTGGGCGCTCGGTCAACACCTGGGGCGATTCCTCGTGGAACAGGCGATGCAGCAGAACGGGGACAGGCGTCGCCAGCAGCTCACCCTCGGCCAGGGTCTCGAACAGGGCGCCGACCCGGTTCCAGCCATCGTCGTCGCCTTCGTCGCCAGGCAGCTTCTGCAGCATCAGGCCGCCGGCCCGACCCCCGTCGGCCGCCAGCAACAGGCGCGTAGGCAACTGCTCGGACTGGCGGAAGTAGTCCTCGAAGGCCTCCGCCAGCCGGCTGGCATCCAGCCCCACCAGGCTCTGGTAGCGCTGCGGTTCCCTTGGGTCCAGGCCCGGGTTCTCGATGGTGATGGCCAGCAGGGCGTCGCGGCCGAGGTCGCGCAGGTCGCGCGGGGCATCCTGCCCTTCGGTCAGCTGGACGATGCCGCGCACGGTGCCGGCTGCGGTGCATTCGGCGAACAGGGTGCGCAGGCCGCGTTCGCCCCGGATCTGGATGGACAGTCGTCCGTCCACCTTGGTGTGCCCGGTGAAGAGGACGGCCGCCGCGGCCGCCTCTCCCAGCAGTTCGCGTGCCGCCGGGGGGTAGTCCGCGCGCCCGGCGACGGCGTCCCACGTCGCGTCCAGCCGAACGGCTACGCCGCGCACGCCGGCGGCGGGCAGCAGGAATCGGGTCAGAGTGTCGGGGGCATCACTGCTCACAGTTCTCCAAGGTCGGCGCCTTCGCCGTAAAAAGCCATGATGCCCTCCACCGTATGGGCCACCAGGCGCTTTTCCAAGTCGGTGAGCATAGGGTGCCAGATGTCGAAGATCAGGACGACGCGGAGCTGGTCGCTGAAGTTCCAGGCTTCGTGCTGGATCGTGTCGTCGAACAGGACGAGTTCACCCGGCTTCCACACGTGCGTCTCGCCGCCCACGCGCAGCCCGCAGGCCGGGGGGATGATCAGCGGCAGATGAACCGTCAGCCGCGTATTGGTGGCGCCATTGTGGGGGGGGATGTGGGTGCCTGGCTTGAGCGCCGAGAAGAACGCCACCGGGGCGCGGTTGGGCACCCGGTTGAGGGGCGCATGCGCGAACAGGGCCGCCTCGGTGCGCAGGCACAGGTCCGCCTGATGATCGATGCGCTGGCCGTTCCGCCACAGGAAGTAGGCGCCCCAGTCCAGCTTGCGGTCGAGGGCGGCGAACTGCCCCATCGGCTCGCCGGCAGGTGTCTGCACGTATGGCTCGAAGGCGCGCTGCTGCGCCAGTAGGGTTTCCAGTTCGGCCAGGATGTCCGGGAAGGCGGCTTCCAGGGGCGGCACCCAGTCGTAGTCCTCGCGATGGAAGAACGGAATCGCCGGCAGGCGCGGGAACGGCAGCATCAACGGCCGCGCGGTGACGAAGGTGCGTCGCCCCGTGAGGATGTCCAGACAATGATCGAACCGCTCCAGTTCGCGTCGTGAACCACCTTCCAGAGCGCCATGCAGATGGTCCAGCATGAACTCCCGCAACTGCGCCTGGTTGGCGGCGATCGCAGCTTTGGCCTCGTTGACCAGCGCCTGCATGTGGGGCGCCTGGGTGAAGGCGGGAGGCATATAGGCCATCGCGGCTGACCACGCCGTCGCGGCTTCGCGCTCGCGCCCCAGTTGCTGCAGCAGGCGCGCCTTCTCGGCGTGCGCTCCCCACGCGGCAGGCTCGGCCTGGATGGCCTGTTTGATCGCCTCCAATGCCTGCGGCAGGTCGCCACGCGCCGAATGCACGCGCGACAGGTTGGCATAGGCCATCGCGGGTTGGTCCGAAACGGTAACGGCGCGAAGCAGTAGCCGCTGCGCCTCGCCCAGTTCTCCGCGGCTGAGGTAATAGCTGCCCAGCCCACTGAGTGCGGGCGCGACGTCCGGAGACTGCTCCAGCACCCGGCGCCAGCAGTCTGCGGCGCGCTCGGGCTGGTTCTGCCTGGACCATGCACTGGCCTGTTCCAGCAGCGCTTTCAGGGCATCGGAGAGAGCCGCGGGCTGCGTGGAGGTCATGTTGACGAGACAAGAAGGGGGAACTGGTCCCAGAATAACGAGAACTGAACACTTGGTGTCGGTAACTTGAATTACGAGATCGAGCCGTCAAAGAAGCCCCGCCGCGTACGCCGCTGGTTCCGCTGGCTGCTCGCCCTGCCGTTCCTGTTCGCGGCTGCGAGCATCCTCCAGGTCGCGGTGCTCCGCTTCGTCGACCCGCCTTTCAGTGCCTTCATGGCGGCCCGGGTGCTGGAGGCATGGGGGAGCGGCGATTTCGGGTTCCGGGTGGCCTACGACTGGCGCGACCTGGACAAATTGGCGCCCAGCCTGCCGCTGTCGATGGTGGCGGCGGAAGACCAGAACTTCGCTACCCATCATGGCTTCGACCTGGACGCGATCGAGAAGGCGCGCGTCCACAACCGGAAGATGGTCGAGCGCGCCGAGAAGCGGGGCCGGCCGGTCACGCGCCTGCGCGGCGCCAGCACGATCAGCCAGCAGGTCGCCAAGAATCTGTTCCTCTGGCAGGGCAGCCATCGCGTCACGCGCTGGGCGCGCAAGGGCCTGGAGGCCTGGTACACCGTGCTGATCGAAGCGCTCTGGCCCAAGTCGCGCATCCTGGAGGTGTACGCCAACATCGCCGAGTTCGGCGATGGCGTGTATGGCGGGCAGGCAGCCGCGCGCCGGTACTGGGGCAAGGACGCTGCGCGCCTGACTCCGGCCGAAAGCGCCCGCCTGGCAGCGGTGCTTCCGTCGCCGCGCCGCTACAGTGCGGCCAAGCCCGGCCCCTACGTGCAGCGGCGGGCCAAGCGCATCCAGCGGCAGGTGGTGCAGATCGGCGGCACCGCCTACCTGGAGGCGCTGCGGTGAGCGGCCCCGGTCCATGGCAGGTCACCGTGGTGGTGGCCGCCTACAACGAAGCACAGGCCCTGCCGATGCTGCATCCACGCATCATCGCTGCGCTGGACGCGCTGGAGGACGTGCAGGGCCGCGTGCTGTATGTGGATGATGGCAGCCGCGACGCCACATGGAGCGTGTTGCGTACGCTGGCGGCGAACGACCCGCGTGTGTCGGTCATGCGGTTGTCGCGCAACTTCGGCAAGGAGGCGGCGCTGACCGCGGGCCTGGACCGGGTGGACGCCGGCGCGGCGATCATCCTGGACGCCGACGGACAGGATCCGCCGGAGCTGATCGGCGAGTTCGTGCGCGAATGGCAGGCCGGCTACGACAACGTGCATGGCACGCGCATCGCCCGCGACGGCGAAGGCTGGTTGAAGCGGGCCACCGCGCACGCGTTCTACCGCGTGATCGGCCGCCTGTCGAAGACGCCCATCCCCGCCGATACCGGCGACTTCCGCCTGCTGTCGCCGCGGGCGCTGGCGGCGCTGCGCGAACTGCGCGAGCGGCATCGTTTCATGAAGGGGCTGTTCGGCTGGGTGGGGTTCAACCAGAAGGCGTTGCCCTACCATCGCCAGGCACGCGTCGCGGGCAACAGCAGCTTCGGATTCTGGAAGCTGTGGAACTTCGCGCTGGAAGGCATCACCAGTTTCACCACGGCGCCCTTGCGCGTGGCGACCTATCTGGGCGTGGTCACGGCGCTGCTGGCGTTCGCCTTCGCGCTTTACGTGGTCGCCAAGGCGCTGCTGTTCGGCGATCCGGTGGCGGGCTGGCCGACCATGATGACCGTCATCCTGTTCCTGGGTGGCGTGCAACTGGTGGCGCTGGGCCTGATCGGCGAGTACCTGGGGCGGCTGTACGAAGAATCCAAGCAGCGGCCGCTTTATCTGGTGGATACGTGGCATCCCGCGACGGCAGGAGTATCCTTGCCCTCGCAAGATCGACCCGTTCCCCATCCCGGAGATCGCCATGCGCACGGTTCGTCAGTTGCTGGGGTCCAAGACTCCTGAGATCTTCGCCGTTTCCCCCGATGCCTCCGTCCTCGATGCCATCAAGCTGATGGCGGAAAAGGGCGTGGGCGCCGTCCTGGCCATGCAGGGCGCGCGCCTGTGCGGCATCGTGTCCGAGCGCGACTACGCCCGCAAGGTCGTGTTGCAGGGGCGCTCGTCGTCCAACACCCCGGTGCGCGACATCATGACGGCGAAAGTCGTCACGGTGCGGCCCGACGACAGCGTGGACCACTGCATGCAGGTCGTCACCGAGCACCGCATCCGCCACCTGCCCGTCGCCGAGGGCGATGCGATCGTCGGCGTCATCTCCATCGGCGACCTGGTGAAGGCGGTCATCGAGGACCAGAAGGTCGAACTGGACCAGCTGCAGCGCTACATCGCCAGCTGACGCCGTCCGTCATTTCGCGTACGGGCCGCCGCACGCGCTGTCCTCGCCGGGTCCCGGCTCGATCGTGGCCAGCAACGCGGCAGGCGGCGCGATGCTGCCCAGTGCCAGCGCCGTGGCGCCCCGCAGGCCGAGCCGCTTGAAATCGGGGCGGAACGAGGGATCCTTGAAGGTGCCGCCCACGACCAGCGGCGAGCGCAGTGCCAGGATGCTGCGATCCTTCGGTCGCGGCCTCAGTTCCAGGTCCAGCGTCTCGTCCCTCAGGCTGACCTTGCCCTTGCCGACGATGATCGTGTCGGTGGTGTCGAACGCGAGGGTACGCGCCTGCATCACGCCGTTCTCGACGGCGAAATCCCCGAACGCGCAGCGCACGGGCACGGTGCGGTCCTTGGTCAGCAGGAACTTCAACGCTTCGGCGATATCCAGCCCGGCCAGTTCCATCAGCAGGTTGCTGACCTGGCCGCGCCCCATTCCCAGCATCACCTCGCCGTCGGCGGTGCCCAGGATGCCGGCGACCGAATTGCCGGTCCCGGCCAGCGATGCGTTGCCGCCGACGCGCCCGACCGCGCTCTGCGTCAGCTGCGCGGTGGGGAACAGCTCGCCCAGGTCGAGGCCGCGCACGGCGATGTCGGCCTTCGTACGGATCACGTCGCTGCGCGCATCCATGCGGACGGTCGAGCGGATGTCGCCTTCTGCGACGCCGAAGTTCAGCGGCTCCAGCCGCAGTAGCCCGGCCTCCAGAAGCAGGTGCGCGTCCATGTCCTCGATGGGCAGCGTGGGCGCGTTGATGCGGTGCGCCTTCCAGCGCACGTCGGCATCCATCGCGCGCAGCTTGGTCAGGTCGTACGGTGTGTCGGGCAGCACGCGCGTATCCGCCGCAAGCGCCGCTGCTTCCGCGCGCTGTTCCGCATTGGCCGCTTCCTCGCCGCCCGTCTGCGGCGGTGCGCCCACGAAGCCGGCAAGATCGTCGAAATCCAGCCGCTTGGACACGAGATTGGCCTCCAGCAGGGGGCGCTTGCGCCCCACGGTGACCGCGGCCGACCCGCCAAGGTCGCTGTCGCCGACGAGGCCGGTGAAATCGTCGTAGCGCCACGTATCGCCGTCGCGACTGAAGCGGCCATCCAGGCGATAAGGTGGCGTGGGCGGCGTCGCGATGCCGATCAGCGGAAACAGGTCTTCCATGTCCTGTCCGGCGAGCCGCAGGCTCAGGTCGAAGTCGCGCAGACGGAACGGATCGAGCAGCGTGCCGCGCGCGTGCGCGCGGGTGGGACCCGCGGTGGCGCGCAGGTCGATGCGATACGGCCTGTCCGTCTGCCGCAGTGCCAGCGGCGATTCCACCCGCCCCATAATGGTGAAGGCGTTGCCTGCCCACCGGCCCTTGCCCTTGAGGTCGACGGGCGAGGCCGAGGCGTCGCCTGTGCTGACGCTGTCCAGGGCGATGTCGAAGTCGGTGCGCCGGCGCGGATCGAGGAACACCAGACGCCCCTCGTCGACCCACAGGCCGGTGTAGCGGACCCGGCTTTCGCCCCCGCGCTCGCCGAAGATCCAGTTGCCGCGTCCGTCGGGACCGAACTCCAGCCGCAGCCGCGGTCGTGTCAGGCGGATCGCCTCGAGCCTGATCTCGCCGCTGAGCAACGGCCACAGACGCACATCCAGCTCCGCACGGTCGGCGGATGCCATCGTGCGCGACGGCGACCAGTCCGCGTTGCCGAAGCGCAGCGCATCCGCGCGGATCGTCGTCACGCGCCCAAGGTCGACATCCAGATCGCCGGCGATGTCGAAGCTGCGCCCGGTCTGCCATGCCACGAGGCGCTCGACGGGGCCACGCAACCAGTTCCACTGGAACAGCATGGCCAGCACCACCAGCAACGCGGCCAGCGCGCCAAAGACGATGGCGCGCGTCCGCGTCAGCGGGCGCAAGACAGAGCGGCGGCGGGAGCGGTGCGCGTCGTCCATGGCGTGCATGGTTGGACGCGCGATGTTCAGGCCCCGCGAAACGCGGCCTCAGCGGTTCACGCGAGGGACACGAACGTGCAGGGGGCGTCTATGACGCCAGGCGCGGCATGAGGATCTGCTGGGTCACCGCCACGAAATGGCAGACGCTGCCGCCGAGCACGAACAGGTGCCAGATGGCGTGCGAATAGCGGATCGATTCGCGGTGATAGAAGAAGGTGCCCAGCGTGTAGAACAGGCCGCCGGCCAGCATCCAGCCCAGCGTCACCGGATCGACGGCATTCAGCAGCGGCTTGACCGCCACGATCACCAGCCAGCCCATCGCGATGTAGATGGCGGTGGAAAGCACCTTGAAGCGGCCGGTATAGAACAGCTTGAAGATCACGCCGGCGATCGCCAGCGTCCAGATGGCGGTGAACAGGCCCCAGCCCCAGGGTCCGCGCAACCCGATCAGGGTGAACGGCGTGTAGGTGCCGGCGATGAGCAGGTAGATAGCGCAGTGGTCGAAGACCTTCAGCCGCCCCTTCGCCACCGGATGCTGGATGGCGTGATACAGCGTGGAGGCGGTGTACAGCAGCAGCAGGGTCACGCCGAAGACGATGGAGGCGCCCAGCTGCCAGCCGTCGCCGTAGATCGCGGCGAGGGTGATCAGGACGGCGCCGCCGGCCAAGGCGGCGACGGCGCCCAGGCCGTGCGTCAGTGCGCTGGCGATCTCGTCGCGCAGGTCGATCAGGTGGTCGGCCCGCTTGCGGGCGCGCAAGGCTTCGAAAGAGGTCTGTTCACTCATGACGTCACGTTACCGCAACGCAGCACGCCGTGCATCGGCCGCACGGCGGCCGGTCAGCCGGCAGCGGACTGCCGGATGTCCCGGCAGTCCGCCGCCCGCCCGCCGCAATCAGATCGCGACGCCCCCGCTCAGGGCCGCCATGTCGGGGCGGAACACCAGGCAGAGCACCAGGCCGGCCACGAACATGATCAGCGGGATCTTGTTCTCGGCGAAGTTCTTGATGCCGTAATAGATCGTGTAGAAACCGCAGATGAAACAGAAGATGGCCGCCAGCGCACCATCCTTCTTTGCCGCGTTCACCGTCATCCAGATCGCACCCGCCAGCAGCAGTACCGCCCCCAGAAAGTACATGGACATCTCCCCTTGACGCCGCCGGATGGCGGCTCGGGAAGCCTATCGGATCACCGTGGCGGGCGGAATGTCGCGAGGGGGCGGACGGGTGGAACGTAACCCGCAAGACGCGGCCTGCGGGTCCGTTCCCTGGCGGCGCGGTCAGCCCAGGTCGACGCTGTGCGCATGCTCGCGGGTGGCCAGGAACTGCACGTCCGGGGCGCGCTCCTGCGCCAGTTGCAGGTTGACCCGCGTCGGCGCCAGGTAGACCAGCTGGCCGGCGGCGTCCAGCGCCAGGTTCATCGCGTTCTTGTCGCGGAACTCCTCCAGCTTCTTCGCGTTGTCGCAGCGGATCCAGCGCGCAGTAGCGACGCTGACGTTCTCGAACGAGGCGTCCACGCCGTATTCGTCCTTCAGCCGGTAGGCCACCACGTCGAACTGCAGCACGCCCACCGCGCCGAGGATCAGGTCGTTGCTCATCAGCGGGCGGAAGAACTGGGTGGCGCCTTCCTCGGACAGCTGCGCCAGGCCCTTCTGCAGCTGCTTGAGCTTGAGCGGGTCGCGCAGGCGCGCGCGGCGGAACAGTTCAGGCGCGAAGTTGGGAATGCCGGTGAACGACAGCGCCTCGCCTTCGGTGAAGGTGTCGCCGATCGAGATGGTGCCGTGGTTGTGGATGCCGATCACGTCGCCCGGATACGCTTCGGCGGCGATCTCGCGGTCGCTGGCCATGAAGGTCAGCGCGTTGGCCAGCTTCATCTCCTTGCCGCTGCGCACGTGGAAGGTCTTCATGCCGGCCTCGAAGCGGCCCGAGCACACGCGCATGAAGGCCACGCGGTCGCGGTGCTGCGGATCCATGTTGGCCTGGATCTTGAAGACGAAGCCGGTCAGCTTGTTCTCGGCAGGCTGCACCTTGCGGCCGGTGGTCTCGCGCGGCTGCGGCGACGGTGCGTGCTCGACGAAGAAGTCCAGCAGTGGCTGCACGCCGAAGTTGTTGACGCCCGAGCCGAAGAACACCGGCGTCTGCCTGCCGTCCAGGTAGGCCTGCTTGTCGAAGGGATGGCTGGCGCCCTGCACCAGTTCCAGCTCGTCGCGCAGCGCGGACAGCATCTCCGTGCCGATCTTCTCCTCCAGCCCCGGCGCATCCAGCGAGGGAAAGATGGTGGAATCCTGGCGGGTGAAGTTGCGGCCCGGTTCGTACAGGTGCACTTCGCCGGTGATCAGGTGCACCACGCCCTTCAGGCGCTGGCCCATGCCGATCGGCCAGGTGACCGGCGCGCACTGGATGCCCAGCACGCTTTCGACTTCGTCCAGCAGCTCGATCGGGTCCTTGCCTTCGCGGTCCAGCTTGTTGATGAAGGTCATGATGGGCGTGTCGCGCAGGCGGCAGACTTCCATCAGCTTGATGGTGCGTTCTTCCACACCCTTGGCCACGTCGATGACCATCAGCGCGCTGTCCACCGCGGTCAGCACCCGGTAGGTGTCCTCGCCGAAGTCGGCGTGGCCCGGTGTGTCCAGCAGGTTGACGATCTTGCCCTCGTACGGGAACTGCATCACGGACGACGTCACCGAGATGCCGCGTTCCTTCTCCAGCGCCATCCAGTCGGAGGTCGCGTGGCGCGCGGCCTTGCGGCCCTTCACCGAGCCGGCCATCTGGATCGCGCCGCCGAACAGCAGCAGCTTTTCCGTCAGCGTGGTCTTGCCGGCGTCGGGGTGGGAGATGATGGCGAAGGTGCGGCGGCGGCTGGCCTCGCGGGCCACGGCGCTGTTCGGATCGGACATGGGGCGGGCGCCCGGGCGGGCGCGGAAGAAGCGGGAAGGGCGCGATTATACCGGCTGCCGGCGCCGGCGCCGGTCAGCGTGCCGACGGGAACTGCAGCTGGCCCAACGGGCCGAACATCCGGAACGGCACCGACTCCAGCCGCATGCCGCGATTGGCCTGCACCACGAAATGCAGGTGGGGCGCGGTGGAGAAGCCGGTGTTGCCCGACAGGCCGATGTACTGGCCCTTGCGCACGTACTGGCCCACACGCACCTGCACGCCCTCGGCCCTCAGGTGTGCGTACAGCGCCATGCTGCCGTCGCTGTGCAGGATGCGGATGAAGTTGGCGCGGCCGCCGTACTTCTCGCGATTCAGGCCGGCCTTGTCGAAGTCGGATTCGACCTGCATCACCAGTCCCTCGCGCGCGGCCACGATGCGCGTGCCTTCGGGCACCGCGAAATCCACCGCGTGCAGGTTCTGCGCGTCGCCATGGCTGAAGCGGCCGCCGGGGCCCTGGTCCACGCGCACGCGGCCGTAGTCGAACGGCAGCCGGTAGTCGTAGTCCTGGGGGCGGCTGGCGGGATCGCCCGGCATGCCGTCCAGGGTCAGTTCGAAGTCGCCCCCGCGCAGCGGGTCGGTCACGCTGATGTCGGCCACCAGCACGCTGCTGCGCGCCGGCACCACTGCGCGTGCCGGCAGCGTGGGTGCGCTGCGCACGTCGCGCTGGCGGCGGAAGCCCAACTGCACCTCCACCGGCCCGTGCATCAGGTTGTCGGCCCAGGCCTGGTACCGCAGACCCTGTTTCTCCAGGCGCAGCCGCACCAGCGCACTGGGCGGATTGCGGAAGCGCAGGACGTCCAGGCTGCTCCCGGCCAGCTGGTCGGGCGGGGGCGGCTGGTCGCCGTACTGGGTGTAGCCCTGCTTGTCCTTCCAGCGATACAGTCGCGCCGCGACCGCCTCGCCCAGGCTGCCGAGCAGCACGGCGACGCCGCAGGCCAGGGCCAGCGCGCGCGCGTTCACCGCGGGCAATCGCCCTTCAGGTCGAGTGCGCGGGCGATGTCGCGCAGGTCGAACGCGGCCAGCGATACGTCGTTGTGCAGGGCGAACAGGGCGCCGGCGGGGAAACGCGGGGTGGGCATGGCGTACACGGTCTCGCCATCGGTGTTGGACGTGACCTTGCCGGAGAACACGCCGGCCGGGGCCAGCGTGGCGCGGTCGAACACGCGGAAGCGGGTGGGCGTCAGCTGGTCCACCGCCACCCAGTACCCGTCCTCGGCGCTGCAGGCCCACAGCGCGATGCCTTCGGCGTCGGCATCGAACGTGGCCAGGCTGCGCCCGTTGTAGTGGCCGGCCAGGGTGTAGTCGCGCAGCGTGGAGCCCACGCGGCGGTCTTCCTCGGCGATCAGCAGGCGCCCGTGCGCCGGGTCGCCGGCGATGGATTCCACCATGCGCAGCGCGCCGGCCGCGCCGGTGTCGCCGAACTGGCCCAGCAGCCGCGTTTCCAGTTTGCCGCCGTCTTCGATGCGGACCTGGAAGCGCTTCACCCGGCCCGCCAAGTCCGCCATCGGCGGCAGGGTCATGGTGCGGAAATCGGCCATGAAGCTGTCGGTGACGAACAGTTCCAGTACCCCGGGCGCGGGCTCGTGCACCCACAGCCCATAGGGCGAGCGCAGCACGTCCGCGCCGAACGCACCCAGCGGCGCGAATTCCGGCAGGCGGAAGGCCTGCACGCGGTGGTTGTCGCGCTCGGCCACGAACAGCAGGTCACCGAACACCGCAATGCCGTTGGGACGGTTGAACTGGCCCACGGCCGTGCCCGGGCCGCCGACCGTGCGCAGGCGTTGCCCGGTGTCGGCGTCGTACAGGGCCAGATGGTGGGTGGCCTTGGCGGTGGCGATCAGCCAGACCCGGCCGTCCTCCGTCGGCCACGCGACCAGTGAGTCCAGTTCGTCGCCGGGGACCGGCTCGGAGACCCAGGCCTCCTGGAGGATGGCGTCCGCGGCGGTTTTCGGCGCCGGAGCGGGGGGCGTGGAGGTATGCAGGGGGGCAGTGGAGCACGCGGCCAGCAGGGCCACGCAGAGACCGCCGAGGAGGCTGTTACGGATCATGATGTGAATTATGCGTTATCGCTGCGCCGACCGGCAGCGAGACGAACGTCAAAATTCATCGCTTCATTCGAATAAAGCGATTGACATCCGGAAAGGCGCGGGGCAGAGTAGCGTCACCATCGAGACCGGCAGAGGGACAGGCCCGAAGAAGCCGGGGCAGCCAGCGACGCGCAAGCGTCGTGTAGGTGCCAAATCCTGCGGGGACCCCAGCGTCCGCCGAAAGATGGTTCGTACCGTGCCTTCGCACGGCGAACGCGAGCTCCGCGAAGCTCGGTGGTGCAGTCCCGTCCCGCAAGGGACCACGCCACCGGATGCCGCCATGAGTTACGCCAGTCCCGCGCTGAACCGCCTTGCCGAACCGTCGACCCTCGACGGCATCGCGATCCCCTCGTTCCCCGATGACGCGCCGCGCGCCGTGCGGGGCGAGATCGTCGTCGAGCTGCCGATGCGCCATGCGGGCACGCGCGCGCTGACGCTGCGCTACGAACTGCAGGGGCCGGCCGGTGCGCCGGTGGTGTTCGTGGCCGGCGGCATCTCCGCGCACCGCCATCTGGCGGCGAGCGGCGTCTTCCCCGAGAACGGCTGGCTGATCGACCTGGTCGGCGCCGGCCGCGCGCTGGATCCGGCGCACCGCCAATTGCTCGCGTTCGACTTCGTCGGCGCCGATGGTCGCCTCGATGCCCCCATCGACACCGCGGACCAGGCCGACGCCATCGCCCAGTTGCTGTCCGCATTGAGGATCGCCCGCCTGCAGGCGTTCGTGGGCTACTCGTACGGGGCGCTGGTGGGCCTCCAGTTCGCCATCCGCCACCCCGCGCGCGTGGATAAGCTGATCGCCGTCAGTGGCGCGCATCGCGCCCATCCCTACGCCGCCGCCTGGCGCGCGCTGCAGCGCCGTGCGGTGACCCTGGGCCAGCTGCAGTGCGCCGACGCGCAGGGCCTCTCGCTGGCCCGCCAGTTCGCGATGCTCAGCTACCGCACGCCGGAGGAATTCGGCGAGCGCTTCGACAGCGCGCCCGAAATCGTCAACGGCCGCGTGCGCGTGGCCGCCGAGGACTATCTGGATGCCGCCGGCGCGCAGTACGTCGCGCGCACGCCGGTCACCGCCTACGTGCGCCTGTCCGAGTCCATCGACCTGCACCGCATCGACCCCGCCGACGTGCGCGTGCCCACGCTGGTGGTCGCGGTGGAAGGCGACCGCCTGGTGCCGCTGTCCGATTCCGTGGCGCTGGTCGAAGGCCTGGGCACGCTGGGCCAGCTGCGCGTGCTGCGCTCGCCGTACGGCCACGACGCCTTCCTGAAAGAAACCGACCGCATCGATTCCATCCTGACCTCGGCCCTGCGCGCCGCCGGAGACCTCGCATGAGCAGCTACACCCCCGCCGATACCGACGCGCCCTGTCGTCCCGCCACCGCCGCCGTGCGCGCCGGCATCGACCGCGACACCGCCTACGGGGCGGTGACGCCGCCGATCGTGCTGTCGTCGAACTTCAGCTTCGCCGGCTTCGCGCAGAAGCGCGAGTACGACTACACCCGCAGCGGCAACCCCACGCGGGACCTGCTGGCCGAGGCGCTGGCCGAACTGGAAGGCGGTGCGGGCGCCGTCGTCACCGCCACCGGCATGGGCGCGATCACGCTGGTGCTGAACGCGCTGCTGGAGCCGGGCGATCGGCTGGTGGTGCCGCACGATGCCTACGGCGGCAGCTGGCGCCTGTTCAACGCGCTGGCGAAGAAGGGGCATTTCGAACTGATCACCGCCGACCTGACCGATCCGCGCTCGCTGGCCGATGCGCTGGCGCAGTCGCCGAAGCTGGTCCTGATCGAAACCCCGTCCAACCCGCTGCTGCGCATCACCGACCTGCGCTTCGTCATCGAGGCCGCGCACAAGGCCGGCGCGCGCGCGGTGGTGGACAACACCTTCCTGTCGCCGGCGCTGCAGACTCCGATCGCCTTCGGCGCCGATGTCGTGCTGCATTCCACCACCAAGTACATCAACGGCCACAGCGACGTGGTCGGCGGCGCCGTGGTCGCGCGCGATGCCGAAACCCACCAGCAGCTGGTGTGGTGGGCGAACGCGCTGGGCCTGACCGGCTCGCCGTTCGACAGCTTCCTGACCTTGCGTGGCCTGCGCACGCTGGATGCGCGCCTGCGCGCGCACCAGGAGAACGCGAACGCCATCGCCGCGCTGCTGGACACGCATCCGGCGGTGTCGAAGGTCTATTTCCCCGGTCTGCCGCTGCATCCCGGCCACGCGGTCGCGGCGCGGCAGCAGAAGGGTTTCGGCGCAATGCTGAGCCTGGAACTGGAGGGCGGCGAAGAAGCGGTGCGCGCCTTCGTCGAGGGCCTGCGCTATTTCACCCTGGCCGAATCGCTGGGCGGGGTGGAAAGCCTGGTCGCGCATCCGGCCACGATGACGCATGCGGCGATGACGCCGGAAGCGCGCGCCAAGGCGGGCATCTCCGACGGCCTGCTGCGGCTGTCGGTCGGCATCGAGGCGACCGACGATCTGCTGGCCGACCTCGCTGCGGCGCTGTCGCGGGCCGAGGCGGTGGTGGCCGAGTCCAAACGCAGGCTCGCCGACGCATGAGCACGGTCGTTCCGCTGCGCACCGCCGCGCACCGCGCACCGCGGCTCGCGCTGCTCGGCACGGGCGTGGTGGGCAGCGCACTGGTGGCGCGCTACCAGCGCCTGCAATCCGCCGGACTGGCGCTGCCGCCGCTGGCGTGGCTGGCGAACTCGCGCGCGCTGCACGACTGCGCCGGCGCACCGCAACGCGCGCTGGAGGAAGCCAACGGAGCGGCCGCACGCCGCGATGATCTCCCGCCCTGGGCGGAAGCCGAGGCCCTGCATGCCGGCGACATCGTGATCGACGCCACCGCCAGCGACGCGGTCGCCGGCTGGCATGCCGAATGGCTGTCGCGTGGCGTGCACGTAGTGACGGCCAACAAGCTGGGTGCGGGAAGCGGATGGTCGCGCGCGCAGGCCATCGCGCAGGCGTGCGTGGCGTCCGGCGCGCGTTACGGCGATGCGGCCACCGTGGGCGCCGGCCTGCCGCTGCTGCGCAGCCTGCGTGCGCTGGTGGCCGGCGGGGACCGTATCCATCGCGTCGAGGGTGTGCTGTCGGGATCGCTGGCATGGCTGTTCAACCATTACGACGGCATGCGCCCGTTCTCCGGCTTCGTCCGCCAGGCGCGCCAGGCGGGCTACACCGAACCCGATCCGCGCATCGACCTGTCCGGCGAGGACGTGCGCCGCAAGCTGCTGATCCTCGCGCGCGCCGCGGGCCTGCCGCTGGAGCAGGCCGACGTGCGCGTGGAATCGCTGGTGCCCGCGGAACTGGCGGCGCTGCCGCTGGACAGCGTCGACGGCGCACTCGCGCAGCTGGATGCGCCAGTGGCGGCGCGCTTCAAGGAGGCCTACCGCAACGGCGGCCGCCTGCGCTTCGTCGGCCGTTTCGACCGTAATCGCGCCAGCGTGGGCCTGCAGGTGCTGCCCGAAGACCATCCCCTGTGCGGCGGCAGCGGCACCGACAACCGCGTGGCGATCTACAGCGACCGCTACGACGAACAGCCGCTGGTCGTGCAGGGGGCCGGTGCCGGCGCCGGCATCACTGCCGCCGCGCTGCTGGATGACGTGCTGGCGATCGCGACGGCGCGCTGATCGTTTGCGCACAACGGGGCGGCATGGGAGCGTGCCGGCGCTCTGTGGCGCACGGATGACGCCGGCTGAGGAGCGGCGATGCTGCCCTCAGTCGGGCGGCGATGGTGCCGCGGCGGCGGGATGGTGCGGGCCGCGCAGCACGAGGTGGCCAGTGCGGACGAGCTCGCCGGGGTCGCGTCGCACAGGGTCGGCATCGGGCAACGGCGAGCGCGACGGCGAGGCTTCGTAAACCGCCCAACCGTTCCGCCCGTGCGCCTTGACCTCGTACAGCGCGCGGTCCGCCAGCGAAACGAGTTGCTCCCACCCCAGCAGATCGAGGGCTTCGGGAAAAGGCGGATAGCCGATCAGACCCAACGACGCCGTCACCTGCAGACACGTGCCGGCCACCTCCACCGGCTCGCTGGCGATGGCGGTGCAGATGCGGCGGCCCAGAGCGTGCAGCTCGTGCCTGGGCGTCGGCCGGAACACCATCAGGAATTCCTCGCCGCCCCAGCGGACCACGTAGTCGCCTTCGCGCGACAGCATGCGCAGGCGGTGTGCGACGGTCTGCAGGACGTGGTCGCCGGCCTGGTGGCCATGGCCGTCGTTGATCGACTTGAAGTGGTCGATGTCCAGCAGCACGAAGGCCAGCACGTCCACGCCGGTGGCGAACTTGGGCATGCGCTGGTAGTAGGCGATGTCCGCCGGCAGCTGGCGCGCGAGGTAGCGACGATTGTGCAGGCTGGTCAGCGGATCGGTCAGGCTGATCGCTTCCAGCTGGCGGTTGGCCTGCTGCAGGTCCCGCGTGCGCTGCTGCACCAGGCGCTCCAGCGCCACCCGGCGGTTGTGGTGGCGGCGCAGCACCCAGCGGTTGGACAACAGCACCAGCACGCCCAGCGCCACCACCAGCAGCAGGTAGAACCAGGCGCTTTCGTAGAAGTAGGGCGCGATGGTGAACGCCTGCGTCGCCGCCGCGCGCCCGGAGACGCCGCTGTTGTTGGTGCCGAGCACTTCGAATACGTAACGTCCGGCCGGCAGGTTGGTGTAGGTGGCGCTGCGCTGGTGCGGATCGTCGAGCAGCTTCCAGTCCTCGTCGTAGCCCTTCAGGCGGTAACGGATGTCGATATGGTCCGAGGCCTGGAAGCTGAGCGTGGTGAATTCGAAGCGCAGGTCGCGCGCGTCACGCGGCAGCGACCAGGCCGCGGCCGGGTCGGCGGCCCGCCAGTGCCCACGTACCTGCACCCGTTCGATCACCGATTCGGGCACGTAGTCGTTGGCCAGGGGTTGGTCCGTCGCCATCACCACCAGGCCATCGCGCGTCGGCAGCCACAGTGCGTGGTCGGCCATGAAGCCGCGGCTGTTGCCGGCGCCGTTGCAGCAGTCGCCCTTCTGCCCGCCATGGCGGTCGCCGCGCTCGTTCAGCAGCGTGCGTGCCGGGACGCGTACGGCAGGGTTCCCCGTGGCGGCCAGGAGGTCGGTAGTCCTGACCCGGTAGATGCCCCGCAGCCCGCCGACCCAGAGGAAGTCGTTGCCGTCCTCGGCGAAGAAGAACGGGGCGTTGGCCGGGATGCCGCGCGTCTTGTCCAACCGTGTCCAGCGCTCCCCATCGAACACCAGCATCAGTTCCTCGGACAGCGCACCGACCAGCCATTGGCCGCCGGCCAGTTCGTGCAGGGCCACGATGTGGGGCGCGTCCAGTCCGGTGCCGGTGAGCGGGATGGCGACCAGGCGTTCGTCGACGAATTCGTACAGGCCGCTCTGCGTGCCCACCAGCAGGCGGCCGTCGCGGGTCTCCATCAGTACGCGCACGCGCACGTCGCGCAGGCCGGCCTCGGTGCCATAGCGGCGCAGCCGTTCGCCACCGTCCCAGCGATACAGCCCTGTGCTGGTGGCGAACCACAGCCGGCCCCCGCGATCGCGCACGATGCCGTTCACCTGCGCGGCGTCCAGCGCCGCCAGCATGCGTGGGTGCTGCACGCGGCCACCGCGATAGAGCGCGGCCCCATCGCGCGTGCCGATCCATGTCTGCCCGTTCTCCGGCAGCAGGCTGTAAGCGGCCGGATGCGGCAACGCGGGGCCGGGCACGACCAGGCGGAAGCGGCCGTTCTCCAGCACGCTGACGCCATCGTCGCTGCCCACCCACACGCGGCCGTCGGGGCCCTGTGCGGTAGACCAGAGCAGTGGCTGCAGCAGTCCCTCCGCGCGGCTGTAGCGCCGCGTCCAACCGTTCCAGGCGCGGCTGACGCCTTCGTTGTTGCTGCCCAGCCACAGGTTGGATTCGCGGTCTTCGTAGAACGCGCGGATCTCGGCCAGCGGACCCTCGCCGCGGATCCGTTCGAGCAGACGCCCCGCGCGGAGGCGGTAGACCGCATCGCGCGTGCTGGCCCAGAGGACGCCGTCGCGATCCTCGCGCAGCGCGAGGATCCCCCCGCTGGCCGGCGCCACCTCGCCATGGCGCTGCCACTGGCGCCCCGACAGCACGAACAGCCCCGCCTCGGTGCCCGCCCACACCCGTCCGTCGTGATGCGCCAGCGCCACCACATGGGCCGTCGTCGCGCCCCCAGGCAGCGCCAGCACACGTTCGCCGCTGGCATCGAAGGCGTGCACGCGCCCCCGGCCGCCTACCCAGAGCGCGCCGTCCCGATCCACGTGCAGCGCCAGCGCGCCGCCCTCCGGGAGGGCGTGCAGCATCTCCAGCCGATCGTTGGCGACCGCCATCACGCCGCGGCGTGTCGCCACCAGCAGCCGGCCCGTGGCATCCGCGGTCAGGGCCAGCACTTCGACCACGTCGCCTTCGCCCGGTGCCACCGGTACCTTGCGCACCCGGTGGCCCTCGCGCACCGCCAGGCCCTGGGGCGTACCGATCCACAGGCGACCGGCGCGGTCGGTGTGCAGGGCCTGGATCCAGGTGCTGGGCAGTTCGGGCGTGGTGTCCAGGTCGAAATTGGTGAAGCGCACGCCGTCGAAGCGGCTCAGGCCGGCCTGCGTGCCGAACCACAGGTAGCCCGGCTTGTCCTGGGCGATCGCCAGCACGCTGAGCTGGGGCAGGCCCTGTTCCAGGCTCCAGTGGTTGCGCACGTAGTGGTGGAACGACTTGGAGGGGTCCAGTGCCTGCGCCGGCGCGCAAAACAGGGCCATCCCGCCCAGCAGGGGCAGGCACCAGGCCGCCAGTCGGCGCCGCCACGATGGCCGGCCGCGGCGGGACGTGTCCGTGGATTCGGACAGGGCGCGTCTCCGGTAAGTAGGTTTACCAAGAACGGTATCGGCGGGGTTCTGCAGGCCTAAAGGGGCAGGGGCCCGGGCCGGTGCAGGGTCGTACCGTGGTGGTGAAAACGCGGGGGGCGGCGCTTGGTGGCCAATCCGGCCGAAGTCAGGTGCCCGGACAAGGCCACGGCCGCATGCGGGGCGTGCGCCGGTGTGTCGAGTCCAGGGTTTCGCTGGCGGGATTTCGTTCGTGGTGAGCCCGTCGAACCACGCTCTTTGCGGACGACCGGCAGATCAAGGCAGTCCCGCTCTACCGTGAAAAGCGTGGTTCGACACGCTCACCACGAACGGGATACTGGAACCACTATTCGAAGGTCTATCGCACTTGCGTCGCCGGGATAAGGCTGAAGGCCGCATCCGGGGCGCCATGTGGCCTGCAATTCGGAAGGCAGCATCCGGGACGTCCGCGGGTCTGTCGGACCCCGGGTGCACTCTGCTTACCCGGGCTACGCTTGCTCCCGGGTTTCGCTGCGCTCTACCCGGGCTACGTAGGCCCGATCCCGTTCGTGGTGAGCCTGTCGAACCACACTCTTTGCGCGCCGTTGGCGGATGACGTCGTAGCCCGGGTACGGCCGAAGGCCGCACCCGGGGAACCGCGTGGCCTGCATTCGGAACGCCACATCCGGGACGTCCGCAGATCTATCGGGCCCCGGATGTGCTCCGCTTACCCGGGCTACGCTGGCTGGCAACAAAGAAGACCAGGAAAGCGCTCATGCAGAGCGCGGTGAGACAGGCCCACACCAATACGAAGGAACCGATGAAGTGCGGATTCAAGGCGCTGTAGTAAATGGCCTCAAGCCCCTTTGAAACAACCGTCCTCGATTCGATCAGCGTGAGGGCTTCGTGATATTTGAGCGGTACCAACTCTTCTTGCGTAACGTTGTACACCGCAGTTTCGGTAGTGATGTAGGACACGACCAGCGAGCCGATAAACGACACCGCGACACTGGACAAAAAGGCGGAGATCCAAGGTCGCTTCATAAGGCTCAACACTCGATCACGTTGACAGCCAACCCGCCCCGACTCGTTTCCTTGTACTTGTCCTGCATGTCGCGGCCGGTGTCGCGCATGGTCTTGATGACCTTGTCCAGCGAGACCTTGTGCTTGCCGTCGCCGCGCATGGCCATGCGGCTGGCGTTGATGGCCTTTACCGCGCCCATGGCGTTGCGCTCGATGCACGGGATCTGCACCAGGCCGCCGATGGGGTCGCAGGTCAGGCCCAGGTTGTGTTCCATGCCGATCTCGGCGGCGTTCTCGATCTGGCTGGGGCTGCCGCCCAGCGCCGCAACCAGCCCGCCGGCCGCCATCGAGCAGGCCACGCCCACTTCGCCCTGGCAGCCGACTTCGGCGCCGCTGATGCTGGCGTTCTCCTTGTAGAGGATGCCGATGGCCGCGGCGGTCAGCAGGAAGTCGAACACGCGCTGCTCGCTGTTCCCCGGGCAGAAGCGGTCGAAGTAGTGCAGCACCGCCGGAATGATGCCGGCCGCGCCGTTGGTGGGCGCGGTGACCACGCGGCCGCCGGCGGCGTTCTCCTCGTTCACGGCCAGCGCGTACAGGTTCACCCAGTCCAGTACCGTCAGCGGATCGCGCATGGCGGCTTCCGGCTTGCCGGACAGCTCGCGATGCAGCGCGGGCGCGCGACGCGAAACATGCAGGCCGCCGGGCAGGGTGCCTTCCTCGCGGATGCCGCGTGCCATGCACGACTGCATGGCGTTCCAGATCGCACGCAGGCCGTCGCGGATCTCGTCTTCGCTGCGCCACGCCTTCTCGTTCTCGAACATCATCGCGGCGATGCTCAATCCGCTGCGCTGGCACTGCGCCAGCAGCTCGTCGCCGCTCCTGAACGGATACGGCAGCGGCGTTTCGTCGGCGACGATGCGGTCCACCGCAGCATCGTCCTGATTGACCACGAAGCCGCCGCCGACCGAGTAGTAATCGCGCGTGGCGATCACCTCATCGTTCGCATCGAAGGCGGTGAAGCGCATGCCATTGGTGTGGTAAGGCAGCTTCTGCCGCTTGTTCATCAGCAGGTCGCGCTTCTCGTCGAAGGCGACCTCGTGCGTGCCGTTCAACAGGATGCGCTTGCCTGCGCGGATGCGCTCCAGCGCCGGCGGGATGATGTCGGGGTCGATTTCGTTGGGGTAGTGGCCCTCCAGGCCCATCAGCACCGCCTTGTCGGTGCCATGACCGCGGCCGGTTAGGGCGAGCGAACCGAAGACTTCGGCGCGGATGCGTGCCACATCCTGCAGGCGCCCGCCGTCGACCAGCCAGCGCGCGACGAAGCGCGCGGCCGCCCGCATCGGACCCACCGTATGCGAGGAACTCGGGCCGATGCCGATCTTGAACAGGTCGAACGTGCTGACTGCCATGCTGCGAACCACCGCGGAAAGGCCGCTATTCTAAGCACGTACGCGCCGGACGCCCCTCATTCCCCTGCCGCCATGCCCCTGATCCTCTATCAACGCGACGACTGCCACCTGTGCGACCTGGCGCTCGACGTGCTCGCGCAGGCCCGGGTTCCCGAGTTCGAGAGCGTGTTCATCGACGGGGACGACGTGCTGGAAGCGCGCTATGGCATCCGCGTGCCTGTGCTGCATCGCAGCGATACCGGCGAAGAACTGGACTGGCCGTTCAGTGTCGATCAGGTGGCGGCTTGGCGGCCATGACGACGCGCGTCCTTTCGCGCTGGATGGCGCTGCTCGGCATGGTGTCGGGAAGCGCGGCAGCGGCCGACGTGAACCTGGCGAAGGTGGATGCCGCTGTCGGCGCGTACGCCTGGGACGGACGGACGCTGTCGCAGGTGCTCCCGGTGGCCGCCATCGAACGCATCGTGCTGCTGAAGGCGGTAACCAGTGCGCCCGCTTCGCTGGACCTGAGCAATCTGCGCCGCATGCTGCAGGATGCCGAGCACGCACCCTTGCGGAAGGCGGATGACGACTCGGGCACATTCCTGCAGTTGGGCGGGCACGACACCGTCTGGGAAGCCATCCTGCTGACCCGGACGGGCGAGGTGTTCGGTCTCGTCATTCGTGCCGATGACGAGACCGAACATATGGCCGGTGGCGATCGCGCCTGTCTTACCGATGAAACAGGCCGGCGCGGGTGTTTCGACATTCCGCCGGCACCGACCGGCTGACGTCGGCGGGCCTCAGGGCTTGGGCTTCAATACCACCTTCGTGCTGATCGCCACTTCGTTGGGGATTGTCGAAGTGTCGGCCCAATCGCCGCCGCCCACGCCGAAGTCCAGCCGCTTCACGGTCGCCTTGCCGGTCAGCACCGGCTGCGCGCCGTGCGTCCAGGTGAAGGTCAGCATCACCGGCTTGCTGGCACCGCGCAGCGTGAGCGTGCCGTCGGCCGCGTACTGGTTGCCGCCCAGCGCACGGAACTTCGTCGCGGTATAGCGCGCCTGCGCGAACTTGCCCACGTTGAAGAAGTCGGCCGACACCAGCGTGTCGTCGCGGTCCTTGTTGCCGGTCTGCGTGCCGGCCAGCTGGATGGCGACATCCAGCTTGCTGGTCGCCAGCTGCTTGGGGTCGAAGCTCATCGTGGTGGTGAAGCTGCCGAACCTGCCGGTGAAGGTTTCGCCCTGGTAGTTGCTGGCGAACACGAGCGTCGAACCGGGGGCCTGCACGTAGTCGGCGGCCGCGGCCTGGCCTGCGGTGGCCATCAACAGGGTGGCGAGCGCGAGACGCATGCGGTCAGGGGTTTTCATCGGGGGAATCCTGCGGGGTGGGGGAAGAGGGGGCGGGCGCCAGTGTGGGCACCTTGCGGCGTCCCGGCAGCATGCGCGTGAGCGTCGTGTCGCCCTGGAACAGGTGGTGGTACAGCGCCGCGCCGGCGTGGGCGACCACCAGCGCCACCAGCACCCAGAACAGCAGTTCGTGCGCGCCTTCTGCCGCTTCATGCACGCCGTCGCTGCGGCCGGTGATGGCCGGCAGGTTGAACAGCTTGAACCACTGCAGGGGATAGCCGGCGGACGAGTTCAGCACCCAGCCGGACAGCGGGATGGCGAACAGCAGTGCATACAGCAGGAAATGCGTCACCGATGCGATGCGCTGCTGCCAGGTGGGCGTTCCGGGCACAGGTGCCGGCGCGCCGGCGTACACGCGCCACAGCACGCGCAGCACGACCAGCGCCAGGATGGTCAGGCCGATCGACTTGTGCAGGGCGTAGATGTTGATCTTGCGCGGCCCGTTCGGCAGGTCGCCCATGGTCAGGCCGATGTACGCCATCACCAGGATCAGCGCCACGATGACCCAATGGAACAGCTGGCTGACCGCACCCCAGCGATCGTCGGTGTTCTTCAGGGTCATGGCGTCGGCTCCGGCGGTGATGATGGGGAAGGCGGGGTGTCGGCGGTCGGCACGTCGTCATCGGCCTTGCCGTCGTATGTGGCTTCGGCCTCGATGCGCAGCTCCACCTCGTCGCCGATCACCGATTTCCAGGCCGTGATGCCGAAGTCGGCGCGGCTGAGCGTGGTGGTGGCGGAAAAACCCACCGTGCGCCGGAATGGCGGCATCGGGTGGCGCTTGGCGGCGTTGAGCATCGCATCGAGGACGACTTCGCGCGTCACGCCGCGCAGGGTCAGGTCGCCATGCACGCGGGCGTGCGTGGCATCGACCGGTTCGACCCGCGTGGAGACGAAGCGCGCCTCGGGGTGGCCTTCCGCGTCGAGCAGGGACTTCGCCAGCGTGGCCTTGTTCCAGTCGGCATCGCCCAGGTCCACACGCGAGATCGGCACCCGCACGTCGACCTTCGCGCGGCTCCAGTCGTCAGGATCGAAGGTCAGGGTGCCGGTGCTTCCGGACACGGTGCCGAGCGCCTTGGAGAATCCCGCGTGCGAGATGGCGAACATCACGCGCGTGTGCACCGGGTCCAGGCGGTACTCCGCCAGCGTGTCGCGGGCACCGGCCACGGCGGGCAGCAGCGCCAGCAGGTAGCAGGCGCGCAGCAGCAGGTGGCGGAGGAAGGGGCCGGGCATGGGGTCGGATTCTAGGGTGACGGCCCCCGAAGATACCCCGCTTGCGCGTGCAACGGTCCGTTGCGACGATGCCGGAAGGGGTCACCAGGGAACGAGGGGCGGGCAGGAATGGCGAGGCGTGCGGGGTGGCTGTTGCTGGTGTGGCTGGTCTGCGCGTCCGTGCAGGCGACGGTGCCCGAGATCCCCCGCTTCCGCCTGCTGGGCGCCGGCGACGGCCTGCCGTCGACCACCATCCCGGCGCTCGCGCGCGACCGTTCCGGCTACCTGTGGATGGCCACCTGGGATGGCCTGGCACGCTACGACGGCGTGGGTTTCAAGGTGTGGCGGCACGATCCGGCCGATCCGGCTTCGCTACCCGGCAACGTGGTGCAGGCACTGCACATCGACGCCGCCGACCGCGTATGGGTGGGCACCGAGAATGGCGGCCTCAGCGTGATGGAGGCGGACCGTGGCGGATTCCGCCATTTCCGCCAGGCGGACTATCCGCAGATGGGCAGCGACGACGTGTTCGCCATCACCAGCCGCGGCAGCGACGTGTGGTTCGGCACGTTCGGCGGTGGATTGCACCGGCTGTCCGCGGATGGCCGCATCACGCGGTTCAGCGCATCGGCCGACAGCGTGGACGGCCTGCCTTCGGACAACGTGCTGTCGCTGGCCTTCGACGCCCGTGGCGTGCTGTGGATCGGCACCATGGACGGGCTTGCCCGCTACGACGGGCATGACGTGCGCCGGTTCGCGTTGCCGCACAGCCAGGACGCGATCATCTATTCGGTGACCGCGGACGGGAATGCGGTATGGGTCGGCGCGTCCGACGGCGTGCACCGCTGGTCGCCGCAGCAGCGGTGGGTGTCGCCCCCGTGGTCGCCGATGTTCGCCCGGCCCAATGCGTTGATCGCGATGGCCAGCGACGGCCAAGGCGAATACTGGCTCGCCAGTCAGGGCGGGTTGTGGCGCACCGATGGCGACCTGGCGCCCGCCCCGGTCAACTACGATGCGCAGAACGTGGGCATCGGCCGCGTCCTGCAGACCGTGCTGGCGCTACCGGACGGAAGACTGTGGGTGCCGGTGCCGACCCGTGGGCTGGCCTACCTGCGTTCGGATTGGCGGCGCATCGCCGCGTTCTCGCCAGCGCAGGGTCTGGGTGGCGGACTCTATCGCGGCATCTCGCAGGCCGGGGCCGACGGCGTCTGGATCGCCAGCAGCACCGGCAAGGTGGAACGGTTGGACACCCGCCGTGGCCACGTCACCCCGCTGCCGCACCATGCGGCCCTGCTGAGCGAACTGCGGCTCACCTCGGTCCTGCAGGACCGCCACGGCCAGCTGTGGATCGGCCACCGCAACGGCCTGATCCGCACCGATCCCCGCACCGGTGCGATGGTGCAGTGGACGCAGCAGGGCGAGCACGCCGTGCCCGACGGCACCTCGATCGACTGGCTGGTGGAGGCGGCGGACGACACCCTGTGGCTGGTCACGCAGATGGGCAGCGTGCAGCAGCGCGACGCCCGCAGCGGGCGCGTGCTGCGCACGATCGCCAAGGACGATGAGGCGACGGGGCTGCCCGACATCGAGGGCATCGCGGCCGCGCCCGACGGTCGCCTCTGGCTGGGCGGCGCCGAAGGCATGCGCGTCTGGGACGCGGCCGCCGGGCGCTTCGTTCCGGTGCCCGCCATGGGCAGCGAGCGGGTGTACGCCTTCGCCTTCGAACATGCAGACCGTCTCTGGCTGCACCGCATGTCCGGCGTCGAGGCGTGGCGCCGCGATGCGGCCGGCTGGGTGCGCGAACGCCGGATCGGCGCCGACGAAGGATTGCCCGCCGTCGAGTCGACCGGGCTGGCCGTGGATCCGCAGCGCCGGGTGTGGCTGGGTACCCGGCGCGGGCTGTTCCGCATCGATCCGAACCTGCGCGGATCCCGCGCGCTGTTGCGCAACTTCGGCGTGCGCGAAGGCCTGTTGAGCCAGGAGCTGAACGATCGCGGCCTGCTGATGACGGTCGACGGCCTGTTGGCGACGACGGCGGCCGACGGATCGGTGGCGCTTCTCGATACCCATCTTCCGGACCCGAAGCCGGTGACGCCCAACCTGGTGGTGGACAGCCTGCAGGTGAGCCGCGGCGACGGTCTGGTGCACATGCGCGTGGACCAGCCGCTGCAGCTGCAGCCGGACGACCACGAGTTGCTGGTCGGCACGCGCCTGCTCAGTTACGAGAATCCGCTGGGCAACCGCTACCGGTCGCTGCTGGAAGGATTCGATGGCGGATGGGTCGACCAGGGCGCGAGCGGCGAGCGCGTGTTCTCAGCGCTGACGCCCGGCCGCTACCGCCTGCGCATGCAGGCCTTCGATGCGGCCGGCAATGCCTCGCGCGAACAGGTCCTGCAGCTGCACGTGCTGCCGCCGTGGTGGCGCAGTCCGTGGGGCCTGCTGCTGTTCGTGGTGCTCGGCCTGCTGGCTCTGGTCATGGCCGGCGCCGCGTACCGCCGGCGCGTGCGCCGGCGCAGTGCCTGGCAGCTGGCCGAGCACAAGCGCGAAGTCGCCGAGCAGGCCTCATTGGCCAAGACCCGTTTCCTGGCCACGCTGGGCCATGAGATCCGCACGCCCATGACCGGCGTGCTGGGCATGACCGAACTGCTGCAGTCCACGCCGCTGGACGAGCGGCAGAAGGGCTACACCGACGCCATCCAGCGCGCCGGCACGCATCTGCTGCGCCTGGTCAACGATGCGCTGGACCTGGCCAAGATCGAAGCCGGCAAGCTGGAGCTGCAGCAGGTCGAGTTCGACCTGCATGCGCTGCTGGACGATGTCGCCGCGCTGATGGGGCCGGTGGCGGGCAAGCGTGGGCTGGCGTTCCATCACGGCATCGCCGCCGGGGTGCCGCGCCGGGTGCGCGGCGATCCGCTGCGGCTGCGGCAGATCCTGCTCAACCTGCTGGGCAATGCGATCAAGTTCACCGAGGCCGGCCATGTGTCGCTGCATGCCGTGACGCTGGCGCCCGAGGGCGTGCGGCTGACCGTCGGCGACAGCGGGCCGGGCATCAATGCCGAACAGCAGGCGCGGCTGTTCCGTCGCTTCGAGCAGGCCGAGGGGGCGCAGACCACGGCGCGCTACGGCGGCAGTGGATTGGGCCTGGCGATCTGCCAGGAACTGGCGGTCGCCATGGGGGGCGCATCGACGTGGACAGCGCGCCGGGCAAGGGCACGCGGTTCTCCGTCGACCTGCCCGCGCTGCGCGCCGTCCCCGACGCGCAGGCCGCGCCCACGAAGGAGGCGACGCCCGTTCCGCCGGCCCGGGAGGTCGGCGCGCTCGATATCCTGCTGGTCGAGGACGATACGACCGTGGCGGACGTGGTGGCGGGCCTGTTGCGCGCACGTGGTCACCGCGTCACCCACGCGCCGCATGGGCTCGCCGCGCTCACCGAGATCACGGCGACCACGTTCGACATCGCCTTCCTCGATCTCGACCTGCCCGGCCTGGACGGCATGGCGCTGGCGCAGCAGATGCGCCAGCGTGGCCTGGATACCCCGCTGGTCGCCCTGACTGCGCGTACCGATGCCGAAGCCGAGCCGCGCGCACGTGCGGCCGGCTTCGACGATTTCGTCCGCAAGCCGGTCACCGGCGACATGCTGGCGGCGGTGATCGCATCGCACGAGCGTGGCGCGCGCGCGTCGGGGGACTGAACCGTGAGGGCCGCCATCTGCCGGATCGCCGTGATCGCCGCCGTGGCGTTGTCGGTGGTGTCCGCAGGCGCCCTGGCGGCCGAGGCGGACGCACCGCCCCCGTTGCTGGGGCACTACATCACCGATACCCGCGCGCTGTATCCGCTGCGCGTGGGCGACTGGGAGGCCGCGGGCGAGAAGCGCTACGAGCCGCAGGAACTGGGCGTGTCGGTCCGCTACCAGGACACCCGCCGCCCGGACCGCTGGATGGACCTGTACCTGTATCCGGCCGGGGTGATGTTCGACCCCGTGTTCGAGCAGGTCTTCCGGCAGGGCGTGGACGAGATCGTGCAGATCGCGCGGGACCGGCAGGCGGGTGAAGTGCACGTGGGGCAGACGCGCGTGTTCGCCACGATGCCGGCCGCCGGTGCCGGCCTGTTGGGCGAACTGGCCGTGAAGGCGCGCTCGTTCGCCCTGGACATGCCGATGCACGATGCGCGCTACCGCTCCGCGCTGGCCATGACCGTCCGCGATCTCTACTTCATCAAGGTCCGCTACAGCGTGCAGGCCGACCGTGCCGCGGACGAGGATGTCCAGGCAGAGGCGGAAACCCTGTTGTCCGGCTTCGTCGCCAGCGTGCGCGTCCTGAACACCGGGTACTGCCGGCAGGTCCTGCAGGTGCGCGCCATCCCGCAGGGGCAGGCGCGGCCCGGGGCGGTGCTGGCCAGCACCAACGACGGGCGCGAAGACGAAATGTGGATCACCGACGACACGGTCTACCTGCGCGGCGAGGTCATTGAGCGTCAGGCGGAGTCGGCCCGGCTGCGGGACGAGGCGCAGGCGATCCGCGATGTGCTGCGAGGCCATTGCGTGGCGCCCGACGCGATGGAGATGGCCGTCCCCGACGGCATGCGCGAGATCCGGTTCGAGTACCGCCTGCCTCCGGAGGGCTCCGACGGCAGCGCGCCTCGCCTGCGCGGGCAGCGCACCGGCGTGGGGTGAACGGCGCGTCAGCGGAGGGCGCGGGCCTCGATCACCCCGAGCAGGGGGTCGTAGTAGAACCAGTCGCTGGCGTTGTCGGCGATCCAGCCGATGCGGGCGCGCGCCGCGGGCGGAACATGGCAGAGCACGGCATGGCCGTAGTCCTCGCCCGGGGCGGACGGCGCGGGCGGCGTGTCCGCCAGCAGGTCCTGCAGCGAGCCGGGCTTGTCGCCCCAGGTCAGGCAGTCGGCCTGCGCGCCGCTGTCCAGCGGCCAGTCCATCCGCGACCAGAAGGCGTCGCGACCGCGTGCCTGCAGGCGATGGGCGTCGTGCGTCTCGCCTGTCGTGACCAGGGTGACGCGCCAGTGATGGCCGGCTTCCTCCACCTGCCAGACCACGTCGTCCGCCGACGCGGTCGCCGCGTGGCCGTAGTCACCGGCGAAGGCAGGCGGTTCGGCGGTACGTGCGATGCATGGCAGCGCACACAGGAACAGCAGAAGGCATCCATGCATCGGTTCAGTCCGCCCAGGCTTCGACATACAGGGTTTGGCCGGCATGGTCCGGGTCGGCATGGATCCACTGGCCGGACGTGTCGCCGGTGGCCAGGTACAGGCCGTCGCCGGTATCCACCATGGTGCACGGCACCTGCGTTTCCCCGACCAGCGCACGTGCCTGGCAGGCGGTTTCCAGGAAGCGGCGCAGGGGCGGTGCGGCCTGTTCGTACGGCGCATCGACCACGTACTGGTGGTCGCCCCAGCGGCTGGAATCCATCAGCCGTACTTCCAGCACCGGCAGTCCCGCCAGGTGCACCTGGTCCGCGTGCAGCCGGGCGCGGGCGGTCACCGCCGTGAGCGCCTGCTGCGCGTCATCGGCCAGGGCTTCCTCGCAGTCCAGTTCCACCTGGGCCACCCGACTGGACCAGCCCGGGGGCAGTTCGTCCAGGCGGCGGGCACGGATGCGGTCGCAGCCCGGCATCGCGTCGCGGCTGCCGCCTGCGTGGTCGCCCGGCACCACCATCACCAGGGCGGGGAAGTCGCCGCCCGTCACCTGCAGGGGGCCGGGCGTGCCGGCCTCGCCGGCATGCACGCGCGCACCGGCCACCAGCAGCATGCCGGCGACGGTGGGCACAAGCGGGTGGCGGCAGTCCATTGCGTCGCTCAGGGAAAGGGCGTGCGCTCAGCGTGCGCTGTAGGCGTGCACTTCGTCCACCAGCACGGCCACATGGTCGGGGTCCATGTCCGGCGACATGCCATGGCCCAGATTGAACACATGGCCCTCGCGCGAACCGCCATTGCCGTCGCGATAGCTGTCCAGGGCGCGGCGGACCTCGCGGCGGATCGCTTCGGGCGAGCCGTACAGCGTGGCCGGATCCAGGTTGCCCTGCAGCGCGACCCTGCCCTGCGTACGACGCGCGGCGTCGCCCAGCTCGACCAGCCAGTCCACGCCCACGCCCTCGGCACCGCTGGCCGCCAGGTCTTCCAGATAGGCGGCGGTGCCCTTGCCGAACAGGATCAGCGGGGTGCGCTCGGCCCCGTCACCGCGTTGCAGTTCCTGCGCGATGCGCTGCAGGTAGGGCAGGGAGAACTCCCGATACATCGCCGGGCTCAGCACGCCGCCCCAGGTGTCGAACACCTGCAGCGCCTGCGCGCCGGCCGCGCGCTGGGCGGCCAGGTAGGCGATCACGGCATCGGTGTTGACCGACAGCAGGCGGTGCAGGGCGGCCGGTTCGTTCAGCGCCATCGCCTTGATGCGGGCGAAGTCCTTGCTGCCGCCGCCTTCCACCATGTAGCAGGCCAGCGTCCACGGGCTGCCGGAAAAGCCGATCAGCGGCACCTTGCCGTCCAGTTCGCGCCGGATCACCCGCACCGCGTCCATCACATAGCGCAGTTCGGTTTCCATGTCGGGCACGCCCAGCTTTGCCGCATCGGCGGCGCTGCGCACGGTGCGCTCGAACTTCGGGCCTTCGCCTTCGACGAAGTACAGGCCCAGCCCCATCGCATCGGGGATGGTCAGGATGTCGGAGAACAGGATGGCGGCGTCCAGGTCGAAACGGCGCAGCGGCTGCAGCGTCACTTCACAGGCGACCTCCGGGTTCTTCGCCATGCCCAGGAAGCTGCCGGCTTCCTTGCGGGTGGCGCGGTACTCCGGCAGGTAACGACCGGCCTGGCGCATCAGCCATACCGGCGTGCAATCCACGGGTTCGCGGCGCAGGGCGCGCAGGAAGCGATCGTTCTTCAGGGCAGTCATCGGTTATCCGGGGGAAGGGTTACTTGGGCGCGTCCGCGCCACGGGCGAACATCAGCTGGAATCCGCGCTTGAGGTGGCTGTCGCGGGCTTTCTCGAACGCGGTGTTCGCCTCGTCCTGCAGCAGGTACTGCTCGCGCTTCAGCGTCGCACGGCCGCCGATCTGGCCGGTTTCGCGCAACAGCTCCCAGCCCCCGAACAGATCGGGCTGCAAGGTCAGCTGGACGTAGCGGGGCGCTTCGCCCGCGTCGGGGCGTTGCTGGAGGAAGACGCGCATGGCGGCATTTTAGCCGGACAGCACGGCCAGCACGCGGCTTTCGTCCACGTCGGGCACCACCTCGGCCCGGCCCAGGCCGCGCCACAGCACCAGGCGCAGGCGACCGGCCAGGTTCTTCTTGTCCAGGCGCATGCGGGCCAGCAGGCGTTCGGGGGCCAGTCCGGCGGGAATGCGGGTAGGCAGGCCGTAGTCGCGCAGGGTCGCTTCCAGCCGGTCGGCGTCGCCGGACGGGGCCATGCCCAGGTCGGCCGACAGCCGCGCGGCCAGCACCATGCCCACCGCCACGGCCTCGCCATGGTTGAGGTTGTCGTTGCCCAGGCCGCCGTAGCCCTGCTCGGTCTCGATGGCATGGCCGAAGGTGTGGCCGAAGTTCAGCAGCGCGCGCTCGCCCTTCTCCAGCGGGTCGCGGGCCACGATCTCGGCCTTGTGCTCGCAGCTGGCGGCGATGGCCAGCGCCAGCGCTTCGCCGTCCATCGCCAGCAGCGCCTGGCGTTCCTGTTCCAGCCACTGGAAGAAGCGCGCATCGCGGATGGCGCCGTACTTGATCACTTCCGCCAGGCCGGCGCGCAGCTCGCGCGCCGGCAGCGTCGCCAGCGCATCGGTGTCGGCGAACACGGCACGCGGCGGATGGAAGGCGCCCACCAGGTTCTTGCCCTGCGGGATATCGACTGCGGTCTTGCCGCCCACCGACGAATCGACCATCGACAGCAGCGTGGTGGGCACCTGCACGCAGTCCACCCCGCGCATCCAGCAGGCGGCCGCGAATCCGGCCAGGTCGCCGACCACGCCGCCGCCCAGCGCCACCACGCAGGCGTCGCGGGTGGCGCCCAGGGTGGCGAGCGCCTCGATGGCATGGCCGAAGTGCGCCAGCGTCTTCGATTCCTCGCCCGCAGGCAGGATGAACGTGCCGATGGCCAGGTCCGGACGTGCGGTGTGCAGCGCTTCGCGTACCGTGCCGGCGTACAGCGGCGCGACGACCGAGTCGCTGACCAGCAGCACGTGCCGGCCGCGGACATGCCGCGCCAGTGCGTCGCCGTCGCCCAGCAGGCCCGGCCCGATGGCGATGGTGTAGGGAATCTCGCCGCCGACTTCGACGGTGCGTGCGTGGTTCATGCGTTCTCTTCGATGGGCTGCCAGCGGTGCGCCAGCAGCTGGGTCAGGCGGGCCGTCGCTTCGGGCGGTGTCAGGCCGACGGTGTCCAGGGTCAGGTCGGCCACCTCGCGGTACAGCGGTTCGCGCGTCACCGCCATGTCGTGCAGTACCTGCTCGCGGTCGGCGCGCTGCAGCAGCGGGCGGTTGGTGCAGCGGCCGAGCCGCTTCAGCTGGGCCTCCACGCTGACCTGCAGGTAGACCACATAGCCGCGCTGTTTCATCCACATCCGGTTTTCGGCATCCAGCACGGCGCCGCCGCCGGTGGACACCAGCTGGCCGTGGCCAGCGAAGAGGTCGTGCAGTACAGCCTTTTCGCGTTCGCGGAATCCGGCTTCGCCCACGTGCTCGAACAGCGTGGCGATGCTGGCCCCGGTCCGCTCGACGATGGCCTGGTCCGCATCCACGAACGCCAGCCCGAAGCGCTCGGCCACGCGCCTGCCGATGGAGGTCTTGCCTGCGCCGGTGGGACCGACCAGGATCAGGTTGGGGGCCGGATTCATGATGGGCAGATGCTAGCACCGCACCGCGCGCGACGTGGCGTGGTCTTAACGCCGCGGGGACTACGGTGGCCGTCCGGCACTGGGCCGGCCACCGTGGAGGAACGCACCATGTCCGTCGCCAAGATCATCGAGGTCAACGCCGCGTCCAAGACCAGCATGGAAGATGCCGTGAAGGTCGGCCTGAAGAAGACCTCCGAGACCGTGAAGAACATCAAGGGCGCCTGGGTGAACGAGATCAAGGTCGTCACCGACGACGGCGGCAACGTCACCGAATGGCGCGTCAACCTGCGGATCAGCTTCGTGGTGGCGTGACGCGGGCGGCGCATGCCTCCTCTGTAGGAGAGACGTGAGTCGCGACCCGAGTAGCCCGGGAGAGCATCGACAGGCAACGCACGCGCGCACCACCGGGCTCTGCTGCTCGCACGGCCGTGCGGTCGCGACTCACGTCGCTCCTACAAGGGCAACCGTGGTCTGCGCTGCGCGTCCAGCGCGACCACGCGTTCGGCCATCGCCGGCAGCGTCGCCAGCAGGTGCCGGCTGGTGCGTTCGTAGTGCTGGATGAAGCGGTCCAGCTGCGCGCGGTCCATGCCGGTGCGCTGCGGGTCGCGGGCCAGCAGCGCCTGTTCCTGCTCCCAGCGCCAGGTCCGCACGATGTCGAAGCCGGGCGGCTGCAGGAACCACAGGGCATCGATGCGCGACCACAGCCCGGGATAGTCGCGACGCAGGGCGTCGTTGCAGTGGTGCCGCCAGCGGCCCTCCGCGTCCTCGTCGCGTTCGAGCGCGTTGAGGGGAATGGCCAGTGCCTTCTCGTCCTCGGGTGCCGCCTTCAGGCACCAGCCCTCGAACAGCACCAGGTCCACGCGGCCCACGATGTGAGTCCAGGCGTCTTCGAGCGTGCGATCGTCCGCGAGCTTGTCGAAGCGCGGCAGCACCACGTCCATGCCTTCCCGCAGCGCATCCAGCACCTGGCAGCCGAGTGCCACATCGTGGGTGCCGGGGGGGCCGCGGGTGGCCAGCAGCGGATGCACATCCAACGCCAGCCGTTGCCGCTGTGCGCGCGTCAGGTACAGATCGTCCAGCGACAGCACCGCCACGCGCAGGCCTTCGCTGCGTGCGCGGGCCGCCACCTGCGCCGCCAGCGTCGACTTGCCGCTGCCCTGCAGGCCGGCGATCGCGAACACGGGCGTGGGTAACGGCAACGCGCGTGCGGCCGCCAGCGCCTCGGCGACCAGCCGGTCGGGGAAGCCGTCGGGATGCGGGGATGTCGCCATCGCGCGACAATAGCGCATGCCCGGCACGCGGGCGCCAACCCTCAACCGCCATGACCGACCTGTACGCCGAAGCCCTGTCCACCTTCACCACGCTGTTCGGCGAAGCCAAGGCCGCGGGCACCGAAGTCGAACCCAACGCGATGATGCTGGCCACCGCGACGACGGATGGACGGCCTTCCGCCCGCACGGTGCTGCTGAAGGCCTTCGACGCCGCGGGCTTCGTCTTCTACACCCACACCCACAGCCAGAAGGGGCGCGAACTGCACGACAACCCGCGGGCCGCCCTGCTGTTCCTGTGGCGCAGCCTGCGCGAGGCCGGCATCCAGGTGCGGGTGGAGGGCGCAGTGAAGCCGGTCAGCAATGCCGAAGCGGATGCGTACTTCGCCTCCCGTCCGCGACAGAGCCAGCTGGGTGCCTGGGCTTCCATGCAGTCCGAGACGCTGGATTCGCGCGAGGCGTTCGACACGCGCATGGCCGAAGTGGAGACGCGCTTCGCCGACTGCGAGGTGCCACGGCCCGAAGGCTGGAGCGGCTACCGCGTGGCGCCCGATGCCATCGAGTTCTGGTATGGCGCCCAGTTCCGGCTGCACGAGCGCTGGCGCTACGAGTGCGACGCCGCCGGCGTGTGGAGCAAGCGGATGCTGTTTCCTTGACCGTGCGTATCCGGGTGGCGACCGCGGCCGACATCGAGGCCTGGTCCGCCATGCGCGCCGAACTCTGGCCCGAGGCTGATCCCGACGAACTGCGGGCGGAAGCGCTGGCATGGGACGCAACCGCGGGCGTCGCGCTGCTCGCGTTCGACGGTGCCGGCCGGCCGGCCGGCATGGCCGAAGCAACGCTGCGGTACGATTACGTCAACGGGACCGAATCCTCGCCGGTCGGCTTCCTCGAGGCCTGGTACGTCGATGCGGCCTGTCGTGGCCGTGGCATCGGTCGCGCGCTCATCGCCGCCGTCGAAGCATGGACGCGGGAACAGGGCTGCACGGAACTCGCTTCCGATGCGTTGATCGACAACGCCGCCAGCCATGCCGCGCACGCGGCCTGCGGCTTCGAGGAGACCGAGCGCGTGGTCTACTTCCGCAAACCGCTGCAGGCCTGAGCCATGGGGCCGCGCCGCATCGTCTGCCTGACCGAAGAACCGACCGAGACGCTGTACGCGCTGGGCGAGCAGGACCGCATCGTCGGCATCAGCGGCTTCACCGTCAGGCCGCCGCAGGCACGCAAGGAGAAGCCGAAGGTCAGCGCGTTCACCAGCGCGAAGATCGGCGAGATCCTGAAGCTGCAGCCCGACCTGGCCATCGGCTTTTCCGACATCCAGGCCGACATCGCCGCCGAACTGGTGCGGCGTGGCGTGGAGGTCTGGATCAGCAATCACCGCAGCGTGGACGGCATCGTCGACTACGTGCGGCGGCTGGGTGCGCTGGTGGGTGCTGCGGCGCGTGCCAATGCGTATGCCGACACGCTCGAGCGCGGACTGGACGCTATCCGTGCGCAGGCGGCATTGCTGCCGCGCAGGCCGACGGTCTACTTCGAAGAGTGGGACGAACCGCAGATCACCGGCATCCGCTGGGTGTCGGAGCTGATCGGCATCGCTGGCGGCGACGACGTGTTTCCCGAGATGGCGCGCGAGCCGCTGGCCAGGCACCGCATCCTCGCCGATGGCAGCGACGTGGTGCGGCGTGCGCCCGACATCATCCTGGGCTCATGGTGCGGCAAGAAATTCCGCCCCGACTGCGTGGCGGCGCGCCCCGGCTGGGAGGCGATCCCCGCCGTGCGCGACGGCGAACTGCACGAGATCAAGTCCCCGTTGATCCTGCAGCCTGGGCCGGCGGCGCTGACCGAAGGCGTGCGGGCGATCGCGGCGATCATCCGGCGGTGGGCGGGGCGTCACGGGTGATGCTGGCTTCCCTGCAGGAGCGACGTCAGTCGCGACCGTGGAAATGATGTAACCCTATCCCTCCATCGAGCCAGCCTGCCGTGGTAGCCGTGTCTGCCATCGGACTCCATGGTCGGGACGGCGTGCGGTCGCGACTGACGTCGCTCCTACATAGGTCAGGACGCCTCAGAAATTCCGCTGGAACGTCACCGTCTCCGTGCGACCGCCTGCGGTCACCGCCACCTCGAAGCGATAGGAATTGCGCGGCGAGACGCGGGCGGTACCGATCAGGTCGGTATATCCCCCGGCTTCGACTTTGCGCAGTTCGATTGCCTGGCGCGTGCCGGAGAGATCGTGCGCGGTCACGCTGACCTCGCCATCCGCATCGATTTCCTCGGCGCCCTTGACCTCGCGCAGGGCGACCAGGACCAGCGCGGTGCCCGCGTCGCGCTGCACGCCGTACTGCTTCGCAACGGCCTGGCTCAGCGACAGCGAGGGCAGGGCGTTGTAGCGCACGCGCAGTGTGCCGAAGTCGGTTTCGGCAGGTGCCGGCGGCACGAATTCCGCCGTGCGCGGCGCCTGGCCGCCGGAGCAGGCGGTGAGCAGGAGGGCCGACAGGATGAGGGCGGAGGGGGCAAGGAGGCGCTTCATGGAAAAAGACTCGTCGTGGAGGCTGCGTTGTACGGGGTGCGGGGCGGAAGCGATGCGGGATCAGTCGTTCGCCGCGGACAGTTCGCCACCGCGTACGGTGGCCGCATGCACGGCCCGGGCGACCAGCGTTTCGAAGCCGCCGGCCTGGAAGGTCTCGATGGCGGCCTGGGTGGTGCCGTTGGGCGAGGTCACGCGGCGACGCAGTTCCGCCGGGGTTTCCCCGCTTTCGGTCAGCATGCGCGCCGCGCCCAATACGGTCTGCAGCACCAGCGTGCGCGCGGCCTCGGCCGACAGGCCTTCCGCCACCGCCGCCGCTTCCATCGCTTCGGCCAACAGGAACACATAGGCCGGGCCGCTGCCGGAGACACCGGTGACGGCATCCATCTTCGCTTCGGCATCGATCCATACGGTCGGGCCCGCGGCGGCGAGCAGCAGTTCCGCGCGCTCGCGGCCTGCTGCATCGACCTCATCGCTCGCATGCAGGCCGGTGACGCCCGCGCCGAGCAGGGCAGGCGTGTTGGGCATGCTGCGCACCACCGGCACGCCACCGCCCAGCCAGCGCTGCATCTGCGCCACCGTGATGCCGGCGGCGATGGACACGACCAGCGGGCGCTGTGCCTGCGCCATCGGTGCCAGCGATTCGCATACCGTGCGCATGACCTGCGGCTTTACCGCGAACAGCCAGGTATCCGCGCCGTAGGCCGCTTCGCCGGCCTCGGTGAAGACCTGCACCCCGAAGTCGGCCGCCAGCGCGGCACGCAGGGGCTCGTTGGGCTCCGCCACGCGGATGCGCAAGGGATCGGCGCCGCGCTTGATCAGGCCGCCGATCAGGCTGCGCGCCATGTTGCCGCCGCCGATGAAGGCCAGGGGATGCGGCAGCACGCGCGACGTGGAAGGGGTCATGGCGTCAGGCCTCGGGAAAGTGGGAAGGAATCAGGCGGTCCGCGCCGGGCGCGCACCGAACAGGGCGGTGCCGATGCGGACCATGGTGGCCCCGTGCGCGACGGCGAGCGCGTAGTCCTCGCTCATGCCCATCGACAGGGTATCCACGCCGGGATGCTTCGCCGCCAGCTGGTCCTGCAATGCCTGCATGCGGCGGAAGGCGTCGATGCGCCGGGCGGTGTCGGGGTGGGGTGCGGGAATCGCCATCAGCCCACGCAACCGCAGGCGCGGTTCGGCCGCGATCGCCTCGGCCAGGCTGGCCACCTCGTCCGGCCGGCAGCCGTGCTTGCTGGCTTCGTCATCGATGTTCACCTGCACCAGCACGTTGAGCGGCGCGCGGTCCGCGGGCCGATAGCGTGACAGAGCGCCAATCAATTTGTGACGGTCTACCGTCTGCACCCAGTCGAACAGGTGCGCCGCGAGTTCGGCCTTGTTCGACTGCAGGTGGCCGATGAGGTGCCATTCCAGGTCCATCCCGGCCAGTTCGCCGATCTTCGCCTGGGCCTCCTGCACGTAGTTTTCGCCGAAGGCACGCTGTCCGGCACGCGCCAGTTCGGCCACGGCCGAGGCCGGCTGCAGCTTGGACACGGCCAGCAGCGCGGGCGTTGGCCGATGTGCCGCTTTCACTGCGTTTTCAAGGTGTTGCAGGGTCTCGCTGAGGGTGTCGGCGAGCATGTTCATCCAACCATTGGCGGGAACGGCGAGGGCGCTATACTGCCCTCCGGGGAATCAACGTTCCAGTTCGCAGCAACTTGGGGAAGCAGCGTCATGGATATCGCCGAACTTCTGGCGTTCTCGGTAAAGAACAAGGCCTCGGACCTCCACCTCTCGGCCGGCCTGCCGCCGATGATCCGCGTGGACGGCGACGTGCGCCGCATCAACATCCCGGCGCTGGACCACAAGCAGGTGCATGCGCTGGTCTACGACATCATGTCGGACAAGCAGCGGCGCGACTTCGAGGAGTTCCTCGAGGTCGACTTCTCGTTCGAGATCCCGTCGCTGGCGCGCTTCCGCGTCAACGCGTTCAACCAGAACCGCGGCGCCGGCGCCGTCTTCCGTACCATTCCGTCGGAAGTGCTGACCCTGGAAGACCTGGGCTGCCCGCCGCTGTTCCGCGAACTGATCCAGCAGCCGCAGGGCCTGATCCTGGTCACCGGCCCGACCGGTTCGGGCAAGTCGACCACGCTCGCAGCGATGATCGACCACATCAACAAGAATGAGTACGGGCACATCCTCAGCGTCGAGGACCCGATCGAGTTCGTGCACACCTCGCAGAAGTGCCTGATCAACCAGCGTGAAGTGCACCGCGACACGCACGGTTTCAACGAGGCGCTGCGTTCGGCGCTGCGCGAAGACCCCGACTACATCCTGGTCGGCGAGTTGCGCGACCTGGAAACCATCCGCCTGGCGCTGACCGCCGCGGAAACCGGCCACCTGGTGTTCGCCACCCTGCACACCAGTTCGGCGGCCAAGACCATCGACCGTGTGATCGACGTGTTCCCCGCCGGCGAGAAGCCGATGGTGCGCTCGATGCTGTCCGAATCGCTGCGCGCGGTGATCTCGCAGGCGCTGCTGAAGAAGATCGGCGGCGGCCGTACCGCGGCGTGGGAAATCATGGTGGGCACCCCCGCCATCCGCAACCTGATCCGCGAGGACAAGGTGGCGCAGATGTACTCGGCCATCCAGACCGGCCAGCAGAGCGGCATGATGACCCTGGACCAGCACCTGCAGGACCTGGTGAAGCGCGCGCTGATCACCCGCCAGCAGGCCAAGGAATACGCGAAGGACAAGCGTCTCTTCGAATGATCGGAGAGGCGCGGGAATCGGCAGCAGAGAATCGGGAATAGTTCAACGCTGGGAGACGGAAGGGCTGGAACGGATCGGCAGCACGATTCCCCATTCCCCATTCCCTATTCCCCGCTCCACAGGAGCCACCCATGAGCACCATCGACTTCACCTCCTTCCTCAAGCTGATGGCGCACCAGAAGGCGTCGGACCTGTTCATCACGTCCGGCATGCCGCCGTCCATCAAGGTGCACGGCAAGATCTCGCCGATCACGCAGACGCCGCTGACGGCGCAGCAGTCGCGCGACCTGGTGCTGAACGTGATGACGCCCTCGCAGCGCGAGGAGTTCGAAAAGACCCACGAGTGCAACTTCGCCATCGGCGTGGCCGGCGTGGGCCGCTTCCGCGTGAGCTGCTTCTACCAGCGCAACCAGGTGGGCATGGTGCTGCGCCGCATCGAGACGCGCATCCCGACCATCGAAGAGCTGAACCTGCCGCCGGTCATCAAGACGCTGGCCATGACCAAGCGCGGCATCATCATCTTCGTGGGCGCGACCGGTACCGGCAAGTCCACCTCGCTGGCGGCGATGATCGGCTACCGCAACCAGAACTCGACCGGCCACATCATCACCATCGAAGACCCCATCGAGTTCGTGCACAAGCACGAGGGCTGCATCATCACCCAGCGTGAAGTGGGTATCGACACCGACAGCTGGGATGCGGCGCTGAAGAACACGCTGCGCCAGGCGCCGGACGTGATCATGATCGGCGAGGTGCGTACCCGCGAGGGCATGGACCACGCCATCGCCTTCGCCGAAACCGGCCACCTGGTGCTGTGCACGCTGCACGCCAACAACGCCAACCAGGCGATGGACCGCATCATCAACTTCTTCCCGGAAGACCGCCGCACCCAGCTGCTGATGGACCTGTCGCTCAACCTGAAGGGCGTGGTGGCGCAGCAGCTGATCCCCACGCCGGACGGCAAGGGCCGCCGCGTGGCGATGGAGATCATGCTAGGCACGCCGCTGGTGCAGGACTACATCCGCGACGGCGAGATCCACAAGCTGAAGGAAGTGATGAAGGAGTCCACCAACCTGGGCATGAAGACCTTCGACCAGAGCCTGTTCGAGCTGTACCAGGCCGGCGAGATCAGCTACGAGGACGCGCTGCGCTATGCCGACTCGCAGAACGAAGTGCGCCTGCGCATCAAGCTGGCCCAGGGCGGCGACGCCCGCACGCTGGCGCAGGGCCTGGATGGTGTGGAGATCGCGGAAGTCCGCTGACCCTCGCGCGACGCGTCACACGGAAAGGGGCGGGCGACCGCCCCTTTTTCGTGGGCGGTTGCCGCGATCAACGACCTCCGGCACCTGAAAGTGTTGACTTCCGGCACCTCACGGAAGGGCGGGCAGCTCCGAAGATGTGCGTGAACCGACACGGTGTCGGCGCCTCCCGGACCCTTGCCCCATGACGCAGATCCTCACCCACACCCCCCTCTGGGTCTTCACCCTGTTCTTCGGCCTGGTCTACCTGGGTTACCTGCAGAGCAGGACGCGCCAGGTCTCGCGCGGCCGCCTCATCGTGCTGCCACTCGCCATGCTGGCCTGGTCGCTGTACTCGGTCTGGTCGACGTTCGACGCCCACCTCACCGCGTTGGCCGCCTGGGCCTGTGCATGGGTCGCCGTGGTGGTCATCGGCCTGGCGTGGGTGCCGTCGCGTCGCGTTGCCTACGACGCGTCGACGGCGCAATTCACGGTGCCCGGCAGCTGGATGCCGCTGGCGCTGATGATGGGCATCTTCTTCTTCCGGTACGCGGTGGCCGTCGTGCAGGCCGTCACGCCCGGCATCCTCGACACCACGCCGGCTGCCGTCGTGGTCGCCGCCACGTACGGCGTCTTCAGCGGACTCTTCATGGCACGTGCTCTGCGCCTGTCGGGCCTGTTGAAGCCGTGGCAGGCTGCTCCGCGGAACGCCTGACGGCAGGCAGGGAGCTGCGCGATTCCGCCGCCTCTGCTGCCGCCGTGCCTGCACTCCTGAACCAGGCCACGATCTCGGCGTGGGCGGCGCGCCGGTTCTGCCGGAGACTGTGGTCGTCGCCGGGGTAGACGACCAGCCTGTGCGGACGGTCGAGCTGCCGCAGGCGGGCGGCCATGGCGCGGGAGTCGTCCACGCTCACCCGGTCATCGGCTTCGCCGTGCAACAGCAGTACCGGCATGCCGCCCGGCAGGTGTTCCGCCCAACGAAGCGCAGAGCGCTCCCGTAGGGCTGCCTGCTTGTCGTCGGCGTAGCCGGGGATGCGCGCACGGTAGACGCGTTCCATCTCCGGGCGCCAGGCCAGGCCTGCGCCGAGATCGGTGGCGCCGGCGATTGTCGCCATCGCCGTGATGTCGCTGCGGCGGCGTGCGACCAGGTAGCTCATCATGGCGCCACGGCTCTGGCCCAGCAGGAAGACGCGGTCGCCATCGGTACCGGGCAGCGTCCGCGACAGGTCGATCAGGCGCATGACGTCGTCCACGTCCCTGCCGCCGAACTCGTCCGCATCGCGGTACTGACTGGCGACCACCACATGGCCGGCCTTCGCCAGCGGCAGCAACGTCTGGAACAGCTGCAGCGCGTCGAGCCTGCCGAACGCGCCGTTGCCGCCCCGGTTGTAGACCAGCAGCGGCAGCCGGTCGGCGTCGTCGCCTTTGGGTCGTACCACATACCCGGAAACGGTGTGTCCGCCGCTGTCGTACGTGACGACGTGACAGTCGAACGCCGCGCGCGCGAATGCGAACGTTCGGGCGGGCACCAGGGATTCCAGCTGCGCCTTCGATACGGGCGCGGCCCCCGTGCGCTGCACGATGGACGCCACCCAGCTTTCGTAGTCGGGGGTGGTCTGGAAACAATCGGTCTTCGACAGGAAGGCCGACGGTGCGGTGGGTGCTTCAGCGTGGGCGGGCGCGGCGTGCGCCCACGTCAGGGCGAGCACGATGATCAGCGTGCGGAGCATGCTTGCGGTCTCTTGAGGGGGAGTGGGCGGGGCCGCGTGCGGCGGCCGCGCGAGGTCAATCTTCCGCGGCGAGCGCGGGATCGAAGGCCAGCAGGTCGCCGGGCTGGCAGTCCAGCGCCGCGCAGATCGCCTCCAGGGTCGAGAAGCGGATCGCCTTCGCCTTGCCGGTTTTCAGGATCGACAGGTTGGCCAGGGTGATGTCGACGCGCGCCGCAAGTTCGGTCAGGGTCATGCGGCGCGCATGCAGGAGTTCGTCCAGGCGTACGACGATGGCCATGTCAGACCGTTCCTTCCAGATCGGTGCGCATGCGCGCGCCGTGCGCGAACACGCCGGACAGCACGAACAGCAGCAGTACCGCGAGCCAGGGGGTCGGCGACAGGCCGGTCATCTTCCCCGGAAGCGCGACCGCCCCCGAGATCGCCAGCACCGCCAGCCGCATCAGCTCGATCGTCAGCACGCTCCAGGCGATCGCACTCAGTCGCTGCGCATTCGAGGCAACGAAGGCATCGCCACCGCGCACCGTGTCGACGATCTCCAGCAGGCGCCGCAGGATCGTATGCACGATCACGGCGCAGACGATGCCGATGACCATGATGGCGCGCAGGCCCAGCGGCGCCTGCGGGGACATCGTGGCCAGATCGAACCCCAGCGGCTTCCAGGGCCAGCCCTCGACGAGGAAGCTGGCGCACAGCAGGCTGATGATGATGGCCGCGTAGCCGAGGTTGATCACGGTCAGCCCGAGGATCAGGGGGCGGGCGGCGGCAAGGGCGCGGGCGGGCATGCGGCTCATCGGCGATCTCCAGTGGATATGTTGTTAAACGATACGTCGCGCATCGAAAAACAACAAATATGCTGGAAGTCACGCCGCGATGCGGGCTACGCCTGCCGGAGCCACTGCGCGATGTGAGGATGCGTGCGATGCAGCAGGTTCATCGCGTCCTCCCGCCTGTGCGGGCGGCCAGGCGCGGAAACGCTCAGCCCTGCATGCTGCCGGTCTCCAGCCACCGCTGGTGCCACGACAGCGCCTCCGGCAGCAGGTGCGGGGTGTGCTTGCCGTAGCTGTGCTGCAGGGCACGGTCGAAGTAGTCCTGCAACGCGTCGCGATAGTCGGGATGGACGCAGTTGGCGATCAGCGTACGCGCGCGCTGCTTGGGCGTCAGGCCGCGCAGGTCGGCCAGGCCCTGTTCGGTGACGATCACCGACACGTCGTGCTCGGTGTGGTCCACATGGCTGACCATCGGCACCAGCGCCGAGATGCTGCCGCCCTTGGCGGTGCTGGGGCTGAGGAACACCGACATGAAGCCGTTGCGGGCGAAGTCGCCCGAGCCGCCGATGCCGTTCTGGATACGGCTGCCCATCACGTGGGTGGAATTGACGTTGCCGTACAGGTCGGCCTCGATCATGCCGTTCATGCCGATGCAGCCGAGCCGGCGCACCAGCTCCGGATGGTTCGACATTTCCTGCGTGCGCATGATGATGCGCTCGCGGTAGAAGGCGATGTCGCGCTTGAACGCCTCGTTGGCGGCCGGGCTGAGCGCGAAACCGGTGCAGGAGGCGACGTCCAGCACGCCTTCGCGCAGCAGGTCGAGCATGCCGTCCTGGATGACTTCGGTGAATGCGGTCAGGCCGCGGAAACCGCTCTTGGCCAGTCCCGCCAGCACGGCATTGGGGATGTTGCCCACGCCGGACTGCAACGGCAGCAGGGTGGGCGGCAGGCGGCCAAGGGCGACTTCGTGCTTCAGGAATTCGATCAGGTGGCCGGCGATGCGTTCGCTGGTGGCATCGATGGGCGTGAACGGGCTGTTGCGGTCCGGCCCATGCGTGCGCACCACGGCAACGATCTTGTCCGGATCGCAGCGCAGGGTGGTGTCGCCGATGCGGTCGTGCACGTGTTCCATCGGGATCGGCTTGCGGTGCGGCGGCAACGCGGTGCCGTAGTAGATGTCGTGCATGCCCTCCATGCCGGCGGGCTGCCAGTCGTTGACCTCCACGATGACCTTGCTGGCCAGGTCCAGCCAGGTCTTGTTGTTGCCGATCGACGTGGAGGGCACCAGCGTGCCGTCCTCGCGGATCGCCGAGACTTCCACCACCGCGGTATCGATGGGGCCGTAGAAGCCGAACCACACGTGCTGCGCCACGTGGCTCAGGTGGATGTCGATGTAGTCCAGGGTGCCGTCGTTGATGCGCTTGCGCGCGTCCGGATCGCTCTGGAACGGCATGCGCAGGGCGATGGCGTCGGCCTTCGCGAGTGCGCCGTCGAGCTCGGGCGCGGTGGAGGCACCGGTCATCAGCTTGATCTGGAACGACTGGCCCGCGGCGTGCGCCTGCTCGATGCGCGCGGCCAGCGCCAGCGGCACCGCCTTCGGATAGCCTGAACCGGTGAAGCCGCTCATGGCCACCGTCTCGCCGGGCTGGATCAGGGCGGCGGCGTGGTCGGCATCGACCACGCGGTCGCGCAGGCCGACATGGCGGATTCGGTCTTCTTGCATGGCAGGGGGGCTTCCGGCAAACGAAACGGCAATTATCGCGCGCGGCGACGGTGTCGCAGGATACGACCTTCGTGGCAGCCCGCGATTTGCGCCGGATCAATGCCCGGCGGCGGCCATCCACGGCGGACGCTGCTGCGCGGCGCGGCGGTAGGCCGGGCAGTCCTGGCGGTGCGCGCCGGGCAGATAGCCAAGGCTCATCAGGAACTCGCCGGTGATCTCGCCCCCGGTGAAGCGGAAGGTCTTCTTGAACAGTTTCACCCACTCCGCCTTCGGCAGCGGATGGTGCGCGTCCAGCCAGGCCGCGAAGCCGCCGTGGGTGTCGCGCAGTTGCTGGATGACCCGGGCATTGTGGATGGCCGCCTCCACCTTCAGGCGGTTGCGGATGATGCCGGGGTCGGCCAGCAGGCGGGCGCGGTCGCGTTCGCCATAGCGGGCCACGCGGTCCACATCGAAACCGCTGTAGGCGGCGCGGAACCCGTCGCGCTTGCGCAGCATGGTTTCCCAGCTGAGGCCGGCCTGGTTGATCTCCAGCAGCAGGCGTTCGAACAGGGCCGCCTCCTCGCGCTGCGGGAAGCCGTACTCGTGGTCGTGGTAGGGGCCATGCAGCGGATGGCCGGGGGCGATGTCGCAATAGCCAGACATGGGGCGTGCCGATGGGAAGTCGCGCGATTCTAGGGCCGGTTGCGGACAGGGTGTGTCCTCACCGGCGCGGGCTGCGCGGGCACGGGCTAGAATGGTGGCATGCAAGACGCCGCCACCCCCTTGGCCAACCAGCTGCTGATCGCCTCGCCGGCGCTGTCCGATCCCAACTTCGCGCGCAGCGTCACCCTGATCTGCCAGCACGACGACGACGGCGCCATGGGCGTGGTCGTCAATCGCGCGTCGGAGTACACGCTGGGCGAAGTGCTGCGGCAGATGAACCTGGCGTCGCAGGATCCGCGCCTGGACGACCAGGTGGTACTGGCCGGCGGTCCGGTGCATCCGGAGCGCGGCTTCGTGCTGCACGACAGCGCGCGTGCGTGGGAGTCCACGCTGGAAGTCGCCGACGGCCTGTTCCTGACCACCTCGCGCGACATCCTGGAGGCGATGGCCGCAGGCGAAGGCCCCGCGCATGCCTTGGTGGCGCTGGGCTGTGCCGGCTGGGGCGCCGGCCAGTTGGAGTACGAACTGGGCGAGAACAGCTGGCTGACGGCGCCGGCCGACGCCGAGCTGCTGTTCGCGCTACCGCTTGAACAGCGCTGGCAGGCCGCCGGCCAGCGGATCGGCGTGGACATGACCCGCCTGACGGACTACAGCGGCCACGCATGAGCGCGCGCCGCGGCCCGCAGACGTGGTCTCCACGGCCGTCGGCGGAAGATGGCGCGCACGGGATCGAGCGGAGGCAGCAGGCATGAAGCTGGACGGCACCGTACTGGGATTCGACGTGGGCGCCCGCCGCATCGGCGTGGCCGTGGGCAGCGCGTTCGGTACTGGCGCACGCGCACTGGCCGTCGTCGACGTGCACGGCCATGGGCCGGACTGGCCCGCCATCGACAGGCTGCATGCCGAATGGAAGCCCGACGGCCTGGTGGTGGGCGACCCGATGACGCTGGACGGCGGCGACCAGCCGATCCGCAAGCGCGCCCACGCCTTCGCCCGCGAACTGCGCGCGCGCTACCACCTGCCGGTGGTGCTGGTGGATGAGCGCACCAGCTCGGTCGAGGCGGCGCAACGCTTCGCCCTGGATCGCGCGGAAGGGCGCAAGCGCCGTCGCGATGCCGTCGCGCTGGATGCCGTGGCGGCCGCCGTCATCATCGAACGCTGGCTGGCCGCACCGCAGGACGCGACCCAGTTGACCTGACTCTTCCCCGAACTCATTCCATGACCCCACAACTCGATTCCGATGGACGCCTGCGCCACCTGCTGACCCTCGACGGCCTGCCGCGCGAGACCCTGTGCCGCCTGATCGACCGCGCCGGCCAGATCCGCGATGCGGCACTGGGCCGCACGCCACGTCGGCAGGCACTGGACGGCACCACCGTGTGCACGCTGTTCTTCGAGCCGTCCACGCGCACCCGCAGCTCGTTCCACATCGCCGCGCAGCGGCTGGGTGCGGACGTGCTGAACTTCGACGCGTCCACCTCGTCCACGCGCAAGGGCGAGACGGCGCGCGACACGCTGCGCAACCTGGAGGCGATGGGCGTGCGCGGCTTCATCGTCCGCCACGCCGAGGACGGTGCGGTCGCCGCGCTGGCGGCCGAAGCGGGCGAGGGCACCGCGCTGATCAATGCCGGCGATGGCCGCAGCGCGCACCCGACCCAGGGCCTGCTGGACATGATGACCATCCGCCAGGCCAAGGGCGCGGACTTCTCGCGGCTGAAGATCCTGATGGTCGGCGACGTGAAGCACTCGCGCGTGGCGCGCTCGGACCTGCATGCGCTGCGCACCCTGGGCGCGGGCGTGATCCGCGTGTGCGGGCCGCATTCGCTGCTGCCCGACGACGGCACGCTGTCGGGCTGCGAGATCGGACAGGACTTCGACGCGATGCTCGACGGCGTCGACGTGGTGATGATGCTGCGCCTGCAGCGCGAGCGCATGGAAGAAGGGCTGATCGCGTCGCTGGAGGCGTATCACCGCGACTATGGCCTGACGGCCACACGCCTGATGCGCGCCGCGAAGGATGCGGTGGTGCTGCACCCGGGTCCGATCAACCGCGGCGTGGAGATCACCGACGAGGTGGCCGACGGTCCGCAGTCGCTGGTGCTGCGCCAGGTGAGCAATGGCGTCGCCATTCGCATGGCGGTGCTGGAGATGCTGCTGGGCTGAGCCCAGGGATTCGCGATCGTTTTTCGCGATCCGGCCGCGCACTCCTGCGCGCGCCAGGGAAGCCGCCGTCATCCCGGCGAAAGCCGGGACCCAGCGCCTGTGATGCTGCCGATGAAGTCGCTGGGTTCCGGCTTTACCCGTCATTCGGCTGTCTGGAGCCGCCGGAATGACGATGTCGGGGCCGGGCGAAGCGGCCATCCACGCCTGCCTGTGCGCATCCCGGCGCAATGCTCACCTCTCTACTGCCACCACCCGGTTCTTGCCGGCCTGCTTGGCCTGGTACATGGCCCGGTCGGCGCGCCCCAGCAGCTCGTCCTGCGATTCGCCCGGCACCCAGCGCGCCACGCCGGCACTGAAAGTCACCAGGATGCCCCGTCCCTCATGCACCAGCGGCGAATGGGCCAGGCGCGCGCGCAGGCGTTCCAGCGTGCCGGTCGCCTCCAGGAAACTGGTGTCCGGCAGCAGCAGCACGAACTCCTCGCCGCCGAAGCGCGCGACGGCGTCGCTGGCGCGCAGGGTGGCGCGTGCCATGGCCACGACGTGGCACAGTGCGGCGTCGCCACCCAGATGGCCATGCGCGGCGTTGATGTGGCGGAAGTCGTCCAGGTCCAGCAGCGCCAGGCTGAGGGTCTGGCCGCTGCGCAACGCACGCACCGATTCGCGCTTGAACAGCTCGTCGAAGCCGCGCCGGTTCAGCGCTTCCGTCAGCTGGTCCACGCGCACCAGCGCCGAGACCGACTGCAGTTCTTCCTCCAGGCTGGCGACGCGCCGTTCGGCGGCTTCCACCTCGCGCCGCGCGTCCAGCAGGCTGTCGCGCGCGCGCAGGGCCTGCGCCTGCACCTGCGCGGTGTCGTCCAGGATGTCCTCCATCCGCTTGCCCAGCTCGGCGATGCTGCGACTGTCGCGGATGGCCTGCGCATGGAAGCTGATGCGGTCGTGGAACTCGCCGGTGCTGCTGGCCATGCCGTCCAGCCGCTCCACGAAGGTCACCATCATCTCCTTCATCGAAGCCTTGGATTCGGCCAGGCCCTGCTTCAGCAGACCCTGCTTGTAGATCACCTCGCGCAGGCCGGCGCGGGTCTGTTCCAGCGCGGTGCGGTCCAGGGGGCCGGCCAGCAGCTGTCGCACCGCGCCGATCTGGTCCTGCAGCCAGCTGCCGTCCTCGATCAGCTCACCCACGTTCTCCAGCAGCAGGTCGAACAGGCTGCGCATCAGTTCCTGCGCATCGTTCACCTCGTGCGTGCGCAGGCCGACGAGGCGGCACAGTTCCTTCATGTCGGCGCCCAGCTCGTCCAGCGGCTGCGTGGGCTGCCACTGGCGCACGCGGTCGGTCAGCGCATGGGCCTGCGGCAGCAGGGTGGCGTCGTCGCGCAGCAGGTGTTCGATGCCGCCGGCCAGCACGTGATGCAGCAGGTCGCGCAGCTGCTCGGCCTCGCCGGACAGCGGCTCGTCCTGGATCGTGCGGATGTACTTGTCGATCAGCTGCCGCAGGGCGCGGCCATAGCGGGGCCAGTCGGCGTCGGCATGCGCGGACTGCAGGCGCTCGCCCATGCCCTGGAGCTCGCCGGGCAGGCCGGCCACACCGTCCGCGAAGGCGGCCAGCAGCAGGCCCGGTTCCTCCGCATGCGCGAACAGGGCCTGCAGCTGCACGCTGCTGATCGCCGGCCGCGCGCGGGCGCCGCCCGTCGTGGCGAGTTCTCGCGAGGTCGACGCAGCGGCCCCGTGCCGGCGCGACCAAAACCGGCGCAGGCTGCCAGAAATTCCGGAGTTGTCGTCGGCCACGTCAGCCATACCAGTCGCTCGCACGGCGATGGGCGGGTGCCCACCGGCCACCAGGGGATGCCGGGTTATCGGCCGCAGGCGGCGCGGGTTGAGGGGAGGTGCCGCGCGTGGTCCGTGTGGTCACCGGAAGCGTGACGCAGCGCGTCCCGCTGTCGACGCCGTATCAGCCGGAGGCGGGAGGAAAGCGGACGAGGGCTTCCTCGATGATGGCCAGGTGGGCCAGGGCCTCGTCGTGACCGGCGCCGGCGGCGGCGCGGACCTGCTCCAGCGTCGGATGGGACACGATCAGCAGCAGGTTGCCGCACTGGCTGCAGGCGTAGTCGGTGACCGCGTCGTGCAGTTCCATGGCCATGGCGCGGCTGTCGCCCTGCCAGCCGCAGGGGCACGACAGCGTCTGGTCGCGCCAGCCGGCGGTGAAGTAGTCGGCGACCAGCTCCGCCACGTCAGCGGCCCCGACGCTGGGCGAACAGCCAGTCCCACATCGGGGCGTAGGCGTAGGTGGCGTCCCAGCTGTTGTGGTTGGCATCGGGGAACTCGGTGTAGCGCGCATCCCGCGCGCCGGCGGCCTTCAGTGCGGCGTCCATGCGGCGCGACTGGGACGGCGGCACCACGTCGTCCTTGCCGCCGTGGAAGATCCACACCGGCACGTCCTTCAGGCGTCGCGCGGCGGCGGCGAAGGGATCGGCAGCGCCCGCGACGCTGTGCACGTTCATGCTGGAACGGTCGCGACCCCAGTCCACGGTGATGCCGCCGCACACCGGCACCAGCGCGGCGAAGCGGGTCGGCTGCTGCAGCGCCAGTTCCCAGGTGCCATAGCCACCCATCGACATGCCGGTCAGCGACACGCGGTCCGGATCGCCATCGAATTCGCGCAGCGCGGCATCCAGCGTGGCGAAGGCGATCGGGCCGGCGGTCTGCGTCCATTCGGTGTCTTCCGGCGCCTGTGGAAACACGACCAGCCCGGGGAAGGTGTCGGCCTGCTGTCGCAGGTACGGACCCAGGCCCGCCATCGTCTGCTTCACGCCATCGCTGCCGCGTTCGCCGGACCCATTGAGGAACAGCACGACCGGTGGCTTGCCACTGCGAAAACGCGCGGCGGGCACGAACACCTGGTAACGATAGGTCTTGCCTTCGAGCACGACTTCGCGCGAGACGAACTCGCCGGTCGGATTCATCGGGGGCGTCGTAGTGCAGGCGGTCATCAGGATCAGCAGCAGGCCCAGGCAGGCGGTGGCGAGAAGGCGCATGGCGATAGAGGTCAGGGGGCAACGATCGGCAGCATAACCCGAGGGGCACGGTGCAGCGCCGATGCGAACACAAGGCGTGCGTGTGTCAGCGTTCCGGGTCAGGCGGAGGCATGTCGTCACGCAGGCGGACGAAGCGGGCGAAACGCGGCAGGCCGGTCGAGGTGAGGCCCGTGTAGCGGTAGGTCACCCACGCGCCCAGCGGCGGTGGCGCCGCACGCTGCGCATCGGTGAAACCGGTGCCGATACGGAAGCGGCGCCCCTCCGGCGTGCGTACCTGCAATGCGCCCATCATGCCCTGGTACTTGCCCTTGCCGGGCAGGTGCGCGACCACCTGTGCCTCCGCATCCTGATGGGGCTTGTACTTGAGCAGATCCTCGCTACGACCGGCGCGGTAGCGAGCACTGCGCCGATGCAGCATCAAACCCTCGCCGCCGCCGGCGACCACGCGCGCCAGCTCGGCGTCCACTTCGGCGGCCGTCCCGAAGCGTCGCTGCGGGATCATCGCCAACTGCGGGTTGTCAGCGCCCGCAATCAAGACACGCATGCGCACGACCCGTTCCGCGAAGGGCCGCGGATTCGCCGGCAGGTCGAAGGCCATGAAACGCACGTATCGCCATGCCTGCGGGTCGGCCTGCACGCGCCTGACGGTGGCGCTGACCTCATCGAAGCGGCCACGCGCGATCCACAGTTCGCCGTCCATGGGGTCGGTCGGCCACCCACGTGTGAACGCAGCCGGCGCCGCGATCCGCGCGCCGCCGCGCGTCCATAGCGAGCGGCCATCCCAGCGGGCGCGCACGCCATCCAGTTTTTCGCTGACCAGGAAGTCCGGCACCGCCACGTTGCCGTGATAAGGGGTGGCCAGCATCGGATCCGGTGGGGATGCCGACAGGACGGGCCAGGCCAGCAGGCATAGCAGGGGGGTGAGAAGCAGGCGCATGGCGGCGGACCGGACCGAGGAGGCCCCAGCGTCGTGCGCTACGTCAATGGACGGGATCGGCGCACATCGCGGCGATCTGTAGGAAAGCACCGCATGGAGCGGTCATGCTGGACGACACGCTCTGCGCGGGCAGGCCAGTGAAACGGAAGTAGCCTGCTTCGTGGAACTCATGCCCTCATCCAGCACCACGCGATCAACGCGGCGGCATGCAGTACGACCATCATCCAGTACACGACGCGGTAGCCGGGCTTGCGCGATTTGTGCCGTAGCGTCTGCTGCGCGATCCAAGCGCCGGGCCAGCCGCCGGCGAGCTCCAGCAGGTGCAGGGTGGACTCGGGCGTGCGCCAGCGACCGGTCTGCGCCGCATGCTTGTCCAGCGCATAGACAACGAAGGTGATCACCGACAGGACCAGCGGCACGAATACCGCTTGCAGCGGGAGTCGTCCTGCGCGGATGGCCCACGCGATCAACAGGGCATAGGCCAACGTGGCCACTGCGCCGGTCAGCGCGGACCCGGGTCGCCGTGCGGGTGCCACCGGTTTGGCCGACCGTGCAGCAGGCACCGTCCGGCGCACGGCCTGGGCGCGCCATTTGCCGTCGGCCTGGCGCTGCGCGCTGAACTTCACCAGCTCGCCGACCTCGGGGCGACGACCGTCCAGCCGGTAGTCGCACACATGGAAGAACACGCGCGCGGGCTCGCCATCCAGCGCCGCGATGAAGCCGAAGCCGCGGTCGTCGTTCCATTCGCTGACCTTGCCGAGCCGTTCCATGGATCGGGCGTCCTCAATGCAGCAGGATCAGCGTCGCCAGACCCAGGAAGCAGAAGAAGCCCATCACGTCGGTCACCGCGGTGACCACGACGGTGCCGGCGACGGCGGGGTCGATGTTCATGCGCTTGAGCAGCAGCGGCAACAGCACGCCGGCGGTGGCGGCGGCGCAGAAGTTCAGCACCAGCGCCATCGCGATCACCAGCGACAGCATGGGATTGCGGAACCAGACGAACGCAATCACACCCACGATGCCGCCGATCAGCACGCCATTGATCAGTGCCACGCGCAGTTCCTTCCACAGCAGGATGCGCGCATTGCTCGCGCCCACCTGGCCCAGCGCCAGGCCGCGCACCATCAGCGTCAGCACCTGCACCGCCGCATTGCCGCCGATGCCGGCGACGATGGGCATCAGCACGGCGAGGGCGACGATCTTTTCCAGTGTCACTTCGAACTGGCCGATCACGCTGGCCGCCATGAACGCGGTGAACAGGTTGATGCCCAGCCACACCACGCGGCCGCGCACGGCGCGCTTGACCGGCGAGAACAGGTCCTCGTCCTCGTCCAGGCCGGCGGCGCCCAGCGCCTGGTGCTCGGCCTGCTCGCGGATGATGTCCACCACGTCGTCGATGGTGATGCGCCCGAGCAGGATGTTGTTGTCGTCCACCACGGGCGCGGACACCCAGTCGTGGTCGGAGAACTGACGCGCGACTTCCTGCGCGCTCTCGCCCACGTCGATGGCCGGCTGCTCGTCGTCGATCAGCCGGTTGATGGGCGTGGTGTCCTCGTGCGTCACCAGTGCGGCCAGCGGCACGCGGCCCAGGTACTGGTGGCGGCGGCTGACCACGTACAGGTGGTCGGTGTGGTCGGGCAGTTCGCCGCGCAGGCGCAGGTAGCGCAGCACCACGTCGACGTTGACGTCGGCGCGCACGGTGACCACGTCCGGATTCATCAGGCGGCCGGCGGTGTCCTCCGGGTACGAGAGCACCTGCTCCAGGCGCTCGCGGTTCTCGCGGTCCATCGACTTGAGGACTTCGTCGATGACGGTGTCGGGCAGGTCCTCGACCAGGTCGGCGAGGTCGTCGATGTCCAGGTCTTCGACCGCGGCGACGATCTCGTCGGTGTCCATGTCCGCCAGCAGGCTTTCGCGCACCTCGTCGCCGACGTGCACCAGCACCTCGCCGTCGTCCTCCGGATCGACCAGGCCCCAGACGACTTCGCGCTTGCCGGGCGGCAGCGATTCCAGCAGGTTGCCGATCTCCGCGGGCGACAAGGTGTTGACGAGCCGGCGCACGGGCCCCAGCCGACCGCTGTCGAGCGCGTCGGAGAGCAGGCGCAACTGGCGTGCGGTCTTGTCGTGGCGGATGGTCTCGACCATTCGGTACTCCGGAATGGGGCCGATCCGTCAGGCGGATGCGACCGGGGCATCAGGCGTTCATGCCGCCATTATCGCCCGGGCTGCGCGTTATGGACACCCTGGAGACGGATGAGAAATGGGGCCGGATGTGGGAGCGACGTCAGTCGCGATGGGCCACCGAAAACGCCGCATCGCGACTGACGTCGCTCCCACAACGGTTATCTCAGTTGGCAGCGGCGGCCTTGAGCCAGCGCTCGATGCCGGCGCGGTCGCGGGCCTGCAGCAGTTTCGCTGCGCGGGACTGAAGGTCCGACAGGTCGCTGTCGCGGATCGCCTTGCGCAGTTCCAGCAGGGTCGCCGGATGCAGGCTGAACTCGCGCAGGCCCAGCGCCAGCAGGATCGGTGCGAGGGTGGCGTCGCCGGCCATTTCGCCGCACATCGCCACCGGCACCTTGTGCTCGGCGCCGATGCTGATCACATGGCGGAGCAGGCGCAGCACGCCGGGGTGCAGCGGCGAATAGAGTTCGCCCAGGGCCTCGTTGTTGCGGTCCGCCGCCAGCAGGTACTGGACCAGGTCGTTGGTGCCGATCGACACGAAGTCCACCACGTCCACGAAGCCGTGGAAGGCGATCGCGGCGGCGGGCACTTCGATCATCGCGCCCAGTTCGACATGCCCGGCGATCTCGTGGCCCTGCTTGCGCAGCTGCAGCCCCGCACGACGCAGGCGGCGACGCACTTCCAGCAGTTCCTCACGCCCGCTGACCATCGGCACCAGGATGCGCACCGGTCCGTAGGCCGAGGCCCGCAGGATGGCGCGCAGTTGGGTGTCGAACACCTCCACGTGCGCCAGCGCCAGGCGCACGCCGCGCACGCCCAGCGCAGGATTTTCCTCGTCGCCGATGGCCAGTCCGGTGCGGTCGGCCTTGTCCGCGCCCAGGTCCAGCGTGCGGATCGTCACCGGCCGCCCACTCATGCCGAGCACCAGGTCGCGGTAGACCTGGAACTGCTCGTCTTCGCCCGGCAGTTCGCGGCGCTGCAGGAACAGGAACTCGGTGCGGTACAGCCCCACGCCGGCCGCGCCCAGGGCATGGGCCTTGGCCACATCCTCCAGCGACTCGGCATTGGCCCACAGGGCCACGTCGACGCCGTCGCGGGTGCGGCTGGGTTTTGAACGCAGGCGACCGAGTTCGCGCTGCTCGCGGGCCGCATCGCGCAGGCGCTCGCGGTAGCGGCGCAGGTCGTCCGGGTCGGGATTGACCACCACTTCGCCGGTACTGCCGTCCACCAGCAGCACGTCGCCGTCGTTGATGCGCTGCAGGGCCTGCGCGTTGCCCACCACCAGCGGCAGGTGCAGGCTGCGCGCGAGGATGGCGCTGTGCGAGAGCGCGCTGCCGGCGGCCGTGACCACCGCAACGACGCCCTGTTGCTGGAGCTCGGCCAGTTCGGAGGGCGCCACGTTGTCGCTGACCAGGACCTCGCCGGCGACGCCGGGCGTATCGGTCGCACGTTGGTGCAGGTGCGCATGGATCCGTCCGATCACATGGTCCAGGTCGTCCATGCGGCTCTTGAGGTAGGCGTCGTCCATGCCGTCGAACACGGCGGCCAGGCGGTCGCGTTGCAGCCTCAGGGCGTAATCGGCGGTGTAGCGGCCGGCGCGGATCAGCTGGTCCAGGCCGTGCAGCAGTTCGGGGTCGTCCAGCAGCAGCGCATGCAGGTCGAGGAACTCGCCGACTTCCTGGGCCAGCGCCCCATGCAGGCGGGCGCGCAGGCTGTGCATCTCGCGGCGGGTGGCGTCGACCGCCTCGTGCAGCCGGGCCAGTTCGTCGTCGATCTGGTCCTGGCGGATGTGCTGCTCGGCCACATCCAGGACGTGCGGCAACCGGACCCGTGCGCGCCCCAGCGCGCTGCCGCGCGACGCCCCGTGCCCCGGCAGCAGGGCCCTCAAGTCACGCGTCCTCGTCGAATCGTCGCTCGAACAGCGAGACGACTTCCTGCATCGCGGCGGCTTCGTCCTCGCCGTCGATACGGACCGTCACCGGCGTGCCCTGGCCGGCCGCCAACAGCATGACGCCCATGATGCTTTTCGCGTTCACCTCGCGGCCCTTGGCTGCCAGCGTGGCATTGCAGCGGAAGCCGGACAGCGTCTGCACCAGCTTGGCGGTGGCGCGCGCATGCAGTCCGAGGCGGTTGGAGATGGTGAGTTCGCGTTCAAGCATCGTCGTGAATGACTCCATTGCGTGCGCCGGCGGCGGCGGTGGCCGGCAGTTCGTCCAGTCCCTGTTCCGAATAGTTCATCACCCGCAGCAGCATGGGCAGGCTCAGTGCCGAGACGCGCCGCACCGGCGTGCCTAGGCGGGCCAGCCGGCCCGCCAGGTTGCTGGGGCTGGCACCGTACAGGTCGGTCAGGACCAGCACGCCGTCGCCGCCATCCACGCGCCGCAGCGCGGCGGACGCCTGCGGGAGCAGCGCCTCCAGGTCGGCGTCGAACGGCACCTCGAAGGCCTCCGCCTTCAGGGGCAGGTGCCGCAGCAGCGCGGTGGCGACCGCCAGGATCGCCGCGCCAACGCCGGGATGAGTCACAAGAAGAATGCCACAGGCCATGCCGGAACGTTAACAGACCGGCATGACGCGCTGGAAGCGGCGTGAGTGGAACGGTAAGGGCGGTCGGCCGTCCTGCCAGGCCCCGTGGAGCGGAGCTTGCTCGGCAGCTCTGCTGCCCGAGTCGGGAATCGTGAGCCGGTCAAGCCCGGCTGCACGACACCGGGGGTCAATCCAGTTCGCGGTGGAAGGTGGCGACTTCTTCCCAGCCCTGGTCGCGCGCGTGCCGGGCCAGGGTTTCCGCCAGGTACACCGAGCGGTGCTTGCCGCCGGTGCAGCCGAAGGCGATGGTCACGTAACTGCGGGTCTCGCCGCGCAGGCGCGGCAGCCAAGTGTCCAGGAAGCCGCTGACCTGGCCGACGTACTCGGCGACCTCCGGTTGGGCGTCGAGGAACGCGCGCACCTTCGGGTCGCGGCCGGCGTAGGGGCGCAGCTCCGGGTTCCAGTGCGGGTTGGGCAGCACCCGCGCGTCGAACACGAAGTCGGCGTCGGCCGGGACACCGCGCTTGTAGGCGAAGGACTCGAACAGCAGCGACAGCTGGGTGCCCTTGTTGAAGGCGAACTCGGCGATGATCCGGCGCCGCAGCTGGTGCACGTTGAGCTGGCTGGTGTCGATGACGATGTCGGCTTCCGCGCGCAGCGGCGCGATGATGGCGCGCTCCTGGCGGATGGCTTCCTGCAGCGACAGTCCGCCATGTCCCAGCGGATGGCGCCGGCGGGTGTCGGAATAGCGCCGCAGCAATACCTCGTCGCTGGCGTCGAAGAAGACCAGCCGGCCTTCTAGCCCCAGCTGGCTCAGCGCCGCGCGCCACTGCGCCAGTTTGGACAGGTCGTTGTGGCGGCTGCGCACGTCGATGCCCACGGCGATCTTGGGCGGAAGTTCGTCCTCGCGCACCAGGCTGCGCACGAACGAGGGCAGCAGGTCCACCGGCAGGTTGTCGACGCAGTAGTAGTCCAGGTCCTCGAAGGTCTTCAGCGCCACCGACTTGCCCGATCCGGACAGGCCGCTGACGATGACGACCGTGGGCGCGGGCGGGGGCGGCGTGCCGTTGTCCTCGTCTGCGACCTGCGGGGTAGCCGGATCGGTCATGGCGTGCTGCGCTCGAGCAGGTTGCTGTGGCGTGCGATGAACATCGCGGCCGGATCGATGCCCTTGGTGCGCAGGATGTGCAGCCGCGTGGCGGCTTCGGTCAGCACGGCCAGGTTGCGGCCGGGCATCACCGGCAGGGTGATCAGCGGCACGTCCAGGTCCAGCACGTGGCGGGTGCCTGAATCGCCGGTCAGCCGTTCGTAGCCGTGCGGGTTGGGTTCGGTCATCGGCCGGGTCAGGTGGACGATCAGGCGCAGGTACTTGTTCTTCTTCACGGCGGTGTCGCCGAACATCTCGCGCACGTTCAGCACGCCCAGGCCGCGCACCTCCAGCAGGTCCTGGAGCAGTTCGGGGCAGGTGCCGTCCAGCACGTCCGGCGCGATCTGGGTGAACTCGGGCGCATCGTCGGCCACCAGCCGATGGCCGCGGCTCAGCAGTTCCAGCGCCAGTTCGCTCTTGCCGGATCCGGCCTCGCCGGTGATCAGCACGCCGATGGAGTAGATCTCCATGAAGACGCCGTGCAACGTCACCCGTGGCGCCAGCGTGCGCGCGAGGTGGTAGGAGAGGTGGTTGAGCAGTTCATGACCGCGCTTGGGCGACACCCACAGCGGCGTGTCGTTCTCGTTGGCGGCCTCGCGCAGGTCCTCGGGGCACGACTGGTTCTTGCTGATCACCAGCGCCAGCGGCCTGGCCTGCACGATCTTCTCGATGGTTTCCCAGCGCTGGCGGGAATCCAGCGAGTCGAGCCAGGTCAGTTCCTCGGTGCCGAGGATCTGCACCTTGTTGGGGTAGACGGCATTGAGGTAACCAGCCAGTGACGGGCGCCGCGACACGGTGTCGCCGGATTCCAGCACGCGCTTGTCGCCCTTCTGTCCCGCCAGCCAGCGCAGGGCCAGCTTGTCCTTCTGCTGGTCGAACAGTTCACGGGCGGTGATGCTGGTATTCATCATGCGGAAGCAGCCGGCGGAAAGGGAGATGCCGGCCCGGAAGGCGGCGTATGCCAGTGTAATGGCCCGTTCGCGACCGCGCGACCGCGCGGAGCCTGATCGCGCGCGGCGTCGGGACTGGACGTGAGGGCCGCCCCGCAGTGCGGAGCGGCCTGCCGGAGCATCGCCCGGCGCGGAGGTCAGCCGATCAGTTCGCTGCGCGCGCCTGCGCGCTGCACGTCGGTGCGCTTTTCCTTGTGCTTGACCAGCAGGCGGTCCAGCTTGTCGGCGAGGATGTCGATGGCGGCATACATGGTCTGCGCGCCGGCATCGGCATGCAGGGTGCGGCCGGCGATGTTCACCGTGGCTTCGGCCAGGTAGTCGGGCTTGCGGGTACCCAGTTGCGTACGGACTTCGAAGGGTTGTTCGAAGTGGCGCTCCAGCCGCTTCAGTTTGGTCTCGACGTATTCACGCAGGGCGGGAGTGACTTCGATTTCGTGGCCGTAAGTCTCGATACGCATGTGTGCCTCCTTCGGTCGGTAGAGCCGCGCACGGGGCGCGGAAAGCGTGTCAGCAATGACAACGCGGCAGGGGTCTGGGTTCCGTAGTGCTCCTTATTGCCGGTGGCGATGGCAGGCGGGTGCCTGCATGACAAAGATGGACCCGTCCGCGGCAACTATCAACCCGTACGCATGCGCTTTTTTGCGGTCGCGTCGAGGTGTTAGGAAAACGTTCTGCGCGTGTGGAACGCGGTCACGCTTGGTCTCGCGAAACGGCGCGAGGCTCAGGCGATGCGCACGCGTTCGTGCGAAGACAGGATGTTCAGCGCCTCGCGGTACTTGGCCACGGTGCGCCGCGCCACCGGGATGCCGGAGGCCTTCAGCAGGTCGGCCAGCTTCGCGTCGGACAGCGGCTTGCGCGGGTTCTCGTTCTCGACCAGGCGCCGGATCATCGCCTGGATGGCGGTGCTGGAGGCTTCGCCGCCCCCGTCGGTGTCGATGCCGGACGCGAAGAAGGCGCGCATGGGCAGGGTGCCGCGCGGCGTCCTGACGTACTTGCGCGCGATGGCGCGCGAGACCGTCGATTCGTGCAGGCCGACCTGTTCGGCGACATCGCGCAGCGTGAGCGGACGCAGCGCCTGTTCGCCGAACTCGAGGAACCCGGCCTGCTGGTGCAGCAGGCAGCGCATCACCTTGAGCAGCGTCTCGCCCCGCGCCTCGACGCTCTTGAGCAGCCAGCGCGCTTCCTGCAGCTGCGCCTTCAGGTAGCCGGCATCGCTGTCGCCGCACTGCCGGATCATCTGCTCGTAGCCGCGGTGGATGGTGATGCGCGGCAGGGTGTTGCCGGCCAGTGCTGCGCGCCACACGCCGCGCTGGCGCCACACCACGCAGTCCGGCACCACGTAGGTGTCGTGCGACAGGTCGCCGATCTGCGCGCCGGGCTTGGGGTCCAGGGTGCGCAATAGGTGCACCGCTTCTTCCACCTCGGCGAGGGGGCGCTTCAGTTCCTGGGCGATGCCGGCCACGCCGCTGCGCGGCAGGCGCTCCAGTGCGGTCTCGGCGATCGTCAGCGCCAGCGCCTTGCCCGGCGTGTCGTCGCCGAGCACCGACAACTGCAGCTGCAGGCACTCGCCCAGCGAGCGGGCGGCCACGCCGACGGGGTCGAAGCGCTGCACCTGGTGCAGCACGACAAGGATGTCCTCTTCCGCGGCCTCGATCTCCGGCAGCAGGGTCTGGGCGATCCCGGACAGGGGTTCGCGCAGGTAGCCGTCGTCTTCCAGCGCATCGATCAGTGCGGCGCCGATGCGGCGGTCGCGCGCGGAGAGGTGCGACAGGTGCAGCTGCCACAGCAGGTGGCCGTGCAGCGTATCGGCTTCGGCCACACGCTCGGCGGGGCTGCCGCCGTCATCGTCGTCGAACGAGCCTCCACCGCCGGACGATGTCCAGGGCCCTTCGTCCGGCGACCAGTCGTCGGGCTCGCCGGCGGCTACCCGTTCGTGGTCCTGTTCGTCCTGGGCCTGCGCGCGCTCGTCACGCGGATCTTCTCCCGAAGGGGGCGCGTCGTCGGCACCGCGCGGCGGGCCCGCGTCCTCGCCGGGTTCGCTCCAGTCCAGCAGGGGGTTGGTTTCCACCGCCTCGGTCAGCTCGATCTCGAGTTCGGCGGTGGACATCTGCAGCAGCCGGATGGCCTGACGCAGCTGCGGCGTCATGACCAGATGCTGTCCCAGCGATGTCTGCAGGCGTGGCTTCATTCCCGACCTTGGAAACCCGTAGGCGGCCAATGCCGCCGGCGGGGATCACAGGCGGAAGGTTTCGCCCAGATAGACCCGTCGTACGTCCGGATTGGCCAGCAACGCGTCCGGGGCCCCCTGCGCCAGAACGCTACCGGCATTGAGGATATACGCCCGGTCGCAGATTCCCAAGGTTTCGCGCACGTTGTGGTCGGTGATCAGCACGCCGATGCCGCGGTTCTTGAGGTGTTTCACGATGCGCTGGATTTCGCCCACCGAGATCGGGTCGACGCCGGCGAAGGGTTCGTCCAGCAGCATCAGGCGTGGGCGGGCGGCGAGGGCGCGGGCGATCTCCACGCGCCGGCGCTCGCCGCCGGACAGGCTGGCACCCAGCTGGTCGGCGACATGGGTGACCTGCAGTTCGTCCAGCAGCGAGGCCAGCTCGCGGTCGATGCCGGCCGCATCCAGGTCCTCGCGCAGTTCCAGCACCAGGCGGATGTTGGCGGCCACGCTGAGCTTGCGGAACACCGACGGCTCCTGCGGCAGGTAACCCACACCGAGCTTGGCGCGCTGGTACATGGGCTGGGCGGTGATGTCCTGGCCATCCAGTTCGATCGTGCCGGCGTCCGCGGCCACCAGGCCGACGATCATGTAGAAGCAGGTGGTCTTGCCGGCGCCGTTCGGGCCCAGCAGGCCGACCACTTCGCCCGGCTGCAGGGTCAGGCCGAAGTCGGCGACGACTTCGCGCTGCTTGTAGCGCTTGCGCAGGCCCTTGGCGGTCAACATCAGTTCTTGCCCTGCGCGGGTTGCGCCGACTTGGGCTGGATGACGGTGCGCACGCGGGTGCCGTCGCCGCCGCTCTGCATGTTGCCGCTCTTGGTGTTGTAGACCATGCGCTGGCCGCTGTTGGAGCCGCGATCGGACTTGACCGTGTAGTTGCCGATGAAGGTGATGGTCTCGGTCTTCATGTCGTATTCGACGCGGTCGGCCTGCGCATCCATCCAGGTGCCGTCGTCCATCTGCTGCTTCATCTTCACCTGTTTGCCGGTGAAGACCGAGCGCGACACCTCGCCGTCGGCCATGTAGATCTCGGCGGCCGCCGAGCGGATCTCCAGCGTGCCTTGGGTGACCACCACGCCGCCACCGAGCACGGTCTTGCCGTTGCCTTCCATGTTGCCGGACTGGCTGCCGGAGTCGATGGTCATGGCCTGGTTGCGGTCGGAGGACTTGGCCACAACGTCCGCAACCGGCAGCAGGAGCAGCAGCGCGGCACTAGCGAGCAGAGCGCGGTTCATAGATGGATCTCACCTGGGATTTGAATTGGTAGTCCTTGGTCTTGAGGTTGGCCTCAAAACCGCGCCCGCTGAGTCTAGAGCCGGGCTGGGTGACCGTCACCACGTCGTCGGTCATGGCGAGGTCGCGGTCGGGGAAGACGTTCAGCGTCTGCGTGCGGAAATCCGCCTTGCGCGCGCCGCCGGCGGGGGACGTGCCGTGCACATCGCCCTGCAGCCTCAGTTCTTCGCCCTTGGCGCTGAGCCAGCCGGTCCTGGAGCGCAGCTCCCACGAGCGGCCCGCCTCTTCCGGCAGCAGGAACAGCGGGGTGGTGATGGTGTAGGTCTGGTCCTGGGGATTGCGTTCCATCAGGGGCGCGCGAACCGCCACCGCCTCCCGGCCGTCGCCGTTGAGGGCGATCATCTCGAAATCGCGCATCACGTAGTCGGAGCGGTCGACGACGACCCGGCCGGGCGCAGGCACGTCGCGGTTCTTCCAGGCCGACCAGCCGCTCAGGATGGCCGCCAGCAGCAGCACAAGGCCCAGCGTGGTGCGCCAGCTCATGCGGTACCGCCTTCGAAGAGGGGGGCGTGGCCCTGCGTCCCCAGCAGCAGGTCGCAGGCCTCGCGTGCGGCGCCCTGGCCGCCACACCGACGCGTGCGCCAGTGCGCGTACTGCGCCGTCCAGGGGTGGGCGTCGGCAGGGGCGATCGCCAGCCCCACTTCACGGAACGCGGGGACGTCCGGCAAGTCGTCGCCCATGAAGGCCACCTGCTCCATGCCCAAGCCCAGGCCGGTGCCCAGCTCGCGCACCCTGGCCAGCTTGTCCTTGACGCCGGTGAACACCTGTACTCCCAGCTCGCGGCCGCGCGCTACCGCCACGGTGCCGCCACGCGCGGTGATGAAGGCCACCTCGATGCCGGCGCGCTTCAGCAGCACCAGGCCCTGGCCGTCCTGCACGTGGAAGGTCTTCTGTTCTCGCCCTTCGCTGTCCAGGTAGAGGCGCCCGTCGGTGAGCGTGCCGTCCACGTCGAAGCACGCCAGCCGGATGCGCGCGGCACGGGCCAGCACGTCGTCGGTCAGGTCGTGGAGGTGGCTCAGGGGCATGGGGACAGGATGGGTGGCGGAAGGAGGAACGGCAAGGGCATGAGGCGGCAAGCCCCGCGGTTACACCACGCGGGCACGCAACAGGTCGTGAATGTTGAGGGCGCCGACGGGGCGCTGTTCATCGTCGACCACGATCAGGCCGCTGATCTTGTGGGTTTCCATCAGGCGCGCGGCCTCGACGGCCAGTTGGTCGGCGCCGATGGTCTTCGGCTGACGCGTCATCACGTCGGCGATGCGCGCCGTGCGCACGTCCAGCGCCGGATTGTCCAGCGTGCGGCGCAAGTCGCCGTCGGTGAAAAGACCGGCCAGGCGACCGTCGCCATCTACGACGGCGGTCATGCCAAGGCGCTTCCGGCTCATCTCGACCAGTGCCTGGCTGAGGGTCGCGCCCACGTCCACGCGCGGCACGTCGTCGCCGGCGTGCATCACGTCGGTGATGTGCAGCAGCAGGCGGCGCCCAAGGCTGCCGGCGGGGTGCGAGCGGGCGAAATCGTCGGCGGTGAAGCCACGGGCGTCCAGCAGCGCAACGGCCAGCGCGTCCCCCATCGCCAGCGAGGCGGTGGTGCTGCTGGTGGGCGCCAGGTCGAGCGGGCACGCTTCGGCCGGGACGCTGACATCCAGGTGGAGGTCGCTTTCGCGCGCCAGCGTGGACTGCGGGCGGCCGGTCATGGCGATGACGGTATTGCCCTGGCGCTTGAGCACCGGCAGCAGCATCAGCACTTCGTCCGACTCGCCCGAGTACGACAGCGCCAGTACGACGTCCGCATCGGTGATCATGCCCAGGTCGCCGTGGCCGGCTTCCCCCGGATGGACGTAGAAGGCGGGCGTTCCCGTCGAGGCCAGCGTCGCCGCGATCTTGCGCGCCACATGGCCGGACTTGCCCATGCCGGTGCAGACCACGCGGCCCCGGCCGGCGAGGATGGCCTGGCAGGCGGCCGAGAACGAACCGTCGATGCGGGCCGCCAGCGCGTCCAGCGCACGCGCCTCGATCTCGATGACCCGACGGCCGCTGGCCGCCAGGCTGGCAGGCGAGACGGACGGGGTCAGGGGGGAGGGCTGGGGCATGCGGGCGGGGCGCCGACGGGTAGAATGGCCGGGTATTTTATTAGGAAAGCCCGTTGGACGCCGAAACCATCCGTAAACTGATCGAATCCGGCCTGCCGGGCGCCCGCGCGGACGTGCAGGGCGATGACGGCGTGCACTTCGAGGCCACGGTGGTGGCCGAGGCCTTCCGCGGCAAGCTGCCGCTGGCCCGCCACCGCATGGTCTACGCCACGCTGGGCGACCTGATGGGCGGCGCGATCCATGCGCTACAGCTCAAGACCGTAACGCCCGACGAGGCCGGCGCCGCCCGCTGAGGCGCGACGCCATCGATCCACGTCGTACCGCACTCCAACCCGCATTCCCTTCCGGACCTCCATGCAGAAGATCATCGTCACCGGTGGCAACACGCTCAACGGCGAAGTCACCATCTCCGGCGCCAAGAACGCCGTGCTGCCCATCCTGTGCGCGACCCTGCTGGCGGATGCGCCGGTGGAGATCACCAACGTGCCGCACCTGCACGACGTGGTGACCACCGTGAAGCTGCTGGGGGAGCTGGGCGCCGGCATCACCATCGACGAGGGCACGCTGGCGAAGGGGCGCGGCATCACCGTCGATCCCACCACGGTCAGCCGCTTCGTCGCACCGTACGAGCTGGTGAAGACGATGCGCGCGTCCATTCTGGTGCTCGGTCCGCTGGTCGCCCGCCACGGCGCCGCCGTGGTGTCGTTGCCCGGCGGCTGCGCGATCGGTTCGCGCCCAGTCGACCAGCACATCAAGGGCCTGCAGGCGCTGGGGGCCGAGATCACCGTCGAGAACGGCTACATCAAGGCGCGCGCGGCGCGCCTGAAGGGCGCGCGCTTCGTGTTCGATATGGTTACCGTCACCGGTACCGAGAACGTCATGGCGGCCGCCACGCTGGCCGAAGGCACCACGGTGCTGGAAAACGCCGCGATGGAGCCGGAAGTCACCGACCTGGCCGAATGCCTCAACGCGCTGGGCGCGAAGATCGAAGGCGCCGGTACGTCGCGCATCGTCATCCACGGCGTCGAGCGTCTGGGCGGCGGACGCCACTCGGTGGTGCCGGATCGCATCGAGACGGGCACTTTCCTGGTCGCCGCGGCGATGACGGGTGGCAAGGTCACCGCGCGCAACGCGCGCCCCGACACGCTGGAAGCCGTGCTCGACAAGCTCACCGAAGCCGGCGCGAAGATCGAGACCACGGCCGACAGCATCACCCTGGACATGCAGGGCAAGCGTCCGAAGGCGGTCAGCCTGACCACCGCGCCGTACCCGGCGTTCCCCACCGACATGCAGGCGCAGTTCATGGCGTTGAACTGCGTGGCCGATGGCGTCGGCGTGATCAACGAGACGATCTTCGAAAACCGCTTCATGCACGTCAACGAACTGCTGCGCCTGGGCGCGGACATCCGCGTCGAAGGCCACACCGCCATCGTGCGCGGCGTGGAGCGGCTGGGCGGCGCGCCGGTGATGGCGACCGACCTGCGTGCCTCCGCCTCGCTGATCCTGGCCGGCCTGGTGGCCGAGGGCGAGACCACCATCGACCGCATCTATCACCTGGACCGCGGCTACGAGAACATCGAGGAGAAGCTGGGCGGCTTGGGCGCGCAGATCAGGCGCGTGTCGTGAGCCGGCACGACCCCAAGCTGTCCGGCATCCGTTCGCGGTTCCCGTTGCGGCGCAAGATCCTGCTCGGCATCGTCGTCGCGCTGCTGGCGCTGGTCGCCTGGCTGCACTACACCGGCGCCGCCGCCACCCACGGCATCACCACTCAGGACATGGACTGGGACGGCGACGGGACGGTGACGCAGGGCGAGATCGCGCAGGCGGTCTTCTCGGTCATGGTCGAACAGAAGCAGGATGGCCGGCGCCAGTGCAACACCTTCGCGTGGCGAAGCGGCGCGGGCACGATCAGGATGGACTGCAAGACCGTGTTCCAGGCCGAGGCCGCGCCAGCGAAGGAATAAAAAAAAGCCCGGCACTGCCGGGCTTTTTTCTTGCGGTGACTGAATCACTCAGCGCCAGGACGTGAGTTGCAGGCGGAAGACCTCGCTGCCGTCCTCGCGCTGCACGATGCGCACGGGCGTAGGAACCCCCGGTGCGATCCAGACGGCCGTCTGCTTGCTGCCCGCACTCTGCACGACTCTGGTCGTGTCGAGCGCCCGGCCGCCCACGGTGATCTTCTCCCGTCCTGCTACCCGATATGTCATGGATTTGGCCTTGCCGTTTTCCAGCAGCCGATAGCTCATCGAGGTGCGGCCGAAGCCGATGTCGCGGACCAGCGCCAGATTGACCAGCAGGGCATCCATGTCGCCGGGCTGCATGGCCACGGGGCCGGCGCGCTGCGGCTTCACGTCGCCGGTCCACCGCGCCTGCATGCCTTTCCAGTTGTACAAAGTGACGACCGCGCGCGTCTTCATCAGGTAGGTCGAACGGTCGCTTCCGCCCAAGGGCCGGTACCGGCCGGCAGCCTCTTCGAACACGGTGGCCTGGCTCAGGTTGGCCATCGCATTGCGAAGACCCATCGCATAGGTCCAGCGCTGTCCCTGCCGGCTCAGCGTCATCGCCCCGCCGGCCGAGATGCCCTTGAAGGAGGCTTCGTACTGCGCGGTGAAGGGCTTGAGCGCATGGGCCGGCGACGCAGCCATAGCGAGCGCTGCCGCGAGGGATAGGGCAAGCATCCGTGTCATGTGGGGTTCCGTGATGAGCGAAGGAGTGATCAGCGCCAGGATTTCAGCGTCAGGTCGATGGTGTCCTGGCCCTTTTCGCGCTGCAGGATGCGCGCCGGCACCGGGGCATCGGCCACCACCCAGACGATGGTCTGCTTGTCGCCATCGGTGCGCACGACCTTGGTGGCCTCCTGTGGCTTGCCCGCGACCGTGATGCGCTCCTTGCCCGCCACCTGGTAGGTCATGGGCTTGGCGCGGCCGTTCTCGACCATGCGGTAGGTCAGCGGCTTGCCTGCGGCCACGTCGCGCACGATGGCCAGGTTGACCAGCAGCGCATCCATGTCGCCGGCCGCCAGCTTCACCGGGCCGGCGCGGTCCGGCTTCACGTCGCCGCTCCACGTGGCCTGGGCCTTCGACCAGTCGTAGACCGTGTTGACGTTCTTCTTCTTGATCAGCAGGCGCGACGTGTCGCTGCTGCTGAGCGGGCGCATGCGTCCATCCTGCACATCGAACACGGTCTTCTGGCTGAGATCCACCGCCTGGTTGCGCACGCTCAGCGTGTACTGCCAGCGGTTGCCGGGCTGCGGCGAGACGGACATCTGGCCTTCCCCCACCATGCCGAGCGCACTGGCGTTGTACTGGGCGGTGAAGGCTTCGACGGCCAACGCGGGTGCGCTGGCGGCGGCCAGCAGGGCGGCGGCCAGCAGCGTGCGGGGCATGGCAAGCGTGTTCTTCAGCATGTTCACGGTACTCCCTGATATTCGACCAGGCGCAGATCCACGCCGTCCTGGCCGTCTTCCCGCTGCAGGATGCGCACGGGGGTGGGTACGCCATCGGCGACCCAGAAGATGGTCTCGTCGTTGCCGCCGTTGGACCGGCTCACGCGCAGGGCGCTGTAGCTCAGGTCCTCGACCGTCACGGTTTCGGGCTCGGGCGAGACCACGTACTGGTACTCGCGCACGCGGCCGTTGTCCACCACGCGGTAGGTCAGTTGCCTGCCGGGTGCGGCGTCGCGGATCACCGCCAGATTCATCAGCAGGGCGCTCATGTCGCCGGTCTGCAGCGGCAACGGTGCCCGCCGGTTCTTCTTGATGTCGCCCTGCCACTGGGCGGTGCCGCTTTTCCAGTCGTAGGTGCCGACCATCTTCTTGCCCATCAGCAGGGCGTGACGGACGGTGGCCTGGCTGAGCGGACGGAACTGCCCATCGCGGGTGTCGAACACCGTGCTCTGCTCGATGTTCAGTCCCGCCAGGCGCGCGAAGCCGCGCGTGCCCTTGACGTTCAGGTCGATCTGCCACTGGTCGCCCGCCCGCGGCGTCACCTTCATGCTGGCGTTGCCGGCCAGCTTGCCCTCGTTGTAGGCCTGGTAGCTGGCCACGAACGGTTCCAGCGCCCGGATGGGCGCAGCGGAACCGGCCAGAGCCAGGCCGAGCAGCAGGGGACGGAGGAGGGAGAGCATCGGGGGATCAGGAAACCAATCGGTCGGCTGAATCTAGGCACAGGGGATTTAATAGCGGCTGACCGTGACAGAGCGTGATGTCGCCCTGTTCAGCCAGCGCACCCGACGCCGCCAGCTGCAGGACGGCCACCAGCAGCGCGTGCTCGCGCGGAAGCAGCCGCGCCGCCAGTGTCTCGGGGTTGTCGCCGGCCACGATGGGCACTCGGACCTGGGCCACCACGGTGCCCGCGTCCAGTTCAGGAATGACGAAGTGGACGCTGGCGCCGTGTTCGCGGTCGCCGGCCTCCAGCGCGCGGGCGTGGGTGTGCAGGCCGCGGTACTTCGGCAGCAGCGAAGGGTGGATATTCAGCAGGCGCCCGCGGAACCGGGCGATGAAGGCGTCCCCCAGGATGCGCATGTACCCCGCGCACACCACCCAGTCGGGGCGGGTGGCGGCCACCGCGTCCGCGAGTGCGGCCTCATAGGCGGCGCGCTCGGAAAAGGCAGCGGGCCGCGCGCTCCAGCGCTTTTCAGGCGGGACCTGCTGCAGGGCGGGTGCGGCCGGCCTGTCGGAGAACACCCCCACCACATCGGCCTTCAGCGTGCCCGCCGCGATGGCGTGCAGGATCGCTTGCAGGTTGCTGCCCCTGCCCGAGGCCAGCACGGCGAGGCGTGCGGTCATGCGGGCGTTCCGCGGCGCTCGGCACGCGCCAGGGGCCATACCAGCAGGGCGCCGACGGTGGCCAGCAGCATGTCCGCATGCGCATCCCACACATCGCCCTGCTGGCCGTTGTAGGACTCGGCGGCCTCGGGCGACATCGTCAGCGCGATGCCCCATTCCAACCACTCGTACAGCAGGCTCGTGCACATGATCAGCATCACCGTCACGGTGAAGGCATGTCCCACCGACAGCGACGGCCAGCGCTGGCGCAACCAGTGCCAGACCGCGGGCGTGAAGCACAGCCCGTAGATCAGATGGATGAAGCGGTCGAAGTGGTTGCGGTGCCAGCCGAAGGCCTGCGCCGGCGACCAGCCGGTGGCGGTCTGCAGCCAGGCGTCGTAGGGCACGTAGGAATACAGCCAGCGTGCGCCGATGCAGTGCGCGACGATGAAGGCGCAGATCAGCGCGAAGTGCGTCGGACGCAGCGGCCAACGGCGGTCGTGCCACCACAGCCAGCCCAGGCCCACGACCGTCAGGCTGCTGTGCATGCCCTGTTCCAGCGGCCAGCGCGGCGCGATCCAGCTGGCGGCGAACACCGCCAGCGTCAGCCCGAAGGCGATCGCCTTGCTGCGCGGCATGCCGCGATCAGCCGATGCGGACGCGTTCGCCGCCCGCGGCGGTGACGACTTCGCCGATCTGCCAGTGCGCCAGTTGCAGGCGTGCCAGGTCGGCCTGCACGGCGGCCAGCTGGTCGGGTGCCACCACCAGCACGAAGCCGATGCCGCAGTTGAAGGTGCGCCACATCTCGGTGTTTTCCACCGCGCCTTCGCGCTGCAGCCAGTCGAACACCGGCGGCAGCGTCCAGGCGCTGGCGTCGATCTCCAGACCCAGCCCATCGGGGATGACGCGGATGATGTTCTCGGTCAGGCCGCCACCGGTGATGTGCGCCATGCCGTGCAGGTCGTGCGCCTGCAGCAGCTCCAGGATCGGCTTCACGTAGAGCGTGGTCGGCGCCATCAGCGCATCGGCCAGCTTCACGCCGCCCACGTCCAGGTCGGCGGGCCGTCCGGCGCGGTCGTAGATGCGCCGCACCAGCGAATAGCCGTTGGAATGCGGGCCGCTGGACGCGATGCCGACCAGCACGTCGCCGGCGCGCACCGTGGCGCCATCCAGCAGGCGCGACTTCTCCACCGCGGCCACGCAGAAGCCGGCCAGGTCGTATTCGCCCGGGCCATACATGTCGGGCATCTCGGCGGTCTCGCCGCCGATCAGCGCGCAGCCGGAGAGCTCGCAGCCGCGGGCGATGCCGCCGACCACGGCGACCGTGGTATCGACATCGAGCTTGCCGGTGGCGAAGTAGTCGAGGAAGAACAGCGGCTCGGCGCCCTGCACCAGCACGTCGTTCACGCACATGGCGACCAGGTCGATGCCGATGGTGTTGTGGCGGCCCAACTGCTGCGCCAGCTTCAGCTTGGTGCCCACACCGTCGGTGCCCGAGACCAGCACCGGCTCGCGGTACTTGCCGGACAGGTCGAACAGGGCGCCGAAGCCGCCCAGACCGCCCATCACCTCCGGGCGGAAGCTGCGCTTGACCAGCGGCTTGATGCGTTCGACCAGCTCGTTGCCGGCGTCGATGTCGACACCCGCGTCGCGATAGGTCATCGGGGTGGAGGCAGGGGGCGTCGGCTGGGTCACGGGCGGTCGTCGGTGGGCGAGAGGTGGGATTTTAAAGGAATCGGGTGGGCGCGCGGCCGTCCTGAACGGGTGACGTTGGCGGGCAAGGCCCATTCGCGCAACAATTCGAGGGGTCTGTCGAGTCCAAGGACGCTTGATGCGCCGCACTTCCGCTATCGCCCTCGCCGCCGCCCTGCTGCTGGCGACCTTGACCATGAGCACCGCCGCGCTGGCGCAGTCCGGCCTGCGCACGGAGGGCGATGCGGTCTCCGCGCGCGGCCTGTACCAGGCGGAAGTCCCGGTGAACGGGCAGGGCGAGGAGGAGCGCCAGGGCGGCTTCGCGCGCGCGCTGGGCAGCGTGCTGGCCAAGCTCAGCGGTGACCGTTCGGCGATGTCGCGCCCGGGCGTGGGCGCCGAACTGCGCAACGCCCGGGATTACGTGGAGGGTTACGACTACCGCCAGGACCAGGGCACGTCGCCGACCGGCGCGCCGACGTTCCGCACCACGCTGGTGGTGCGCTTCGACGAAGATCAGGTCAACGGCCTGGCCGGTGCGCTGGGCCTGCCGGTCTGGCCGCAGCCCCGCCCCAAGCCGGTGGTCTGGCTGGCGATCAACGACGGCAGCGGGCCCCGCCTGATGGGGTTGCAGCACGCCAATGCCGCCCGGCCGCTGCTCAATCGCGCCATCGAACGCGGCTACAGCCTGGGCCTGCCGGCCGGCGGCGCCGCCGAGCAGGCGCTGGTCGGCGCCATCTGGCGCCAGGACACGGCGGCGGTGGCGCGCGCATCGGCGCGCTACAGCCCGCCCATGCAACTGGTGGGCAAGCTGTACCGCAACAAGGGCGGCTGGACCGCCGACTGGGTATTCGTCGACGCCGGCAAGGTGCTGGCGAAATGGTCGGTCAGCGATGCCGACGCGCGCCGCGCGATGGCATCCGGCGCCGACGGCACCGCCGACGCACTGGTGAAGCGTTACGGCAAGCGCGGCAGCGCCGGTCCCGCCGGCACGTACCGGGTGCTGTTCACCGGCATCCGCACCACCGACGACTACCTGCGCCTGACCGGACACCTGCAGAAGATGGCCGTGGTCCGCCGCATCACGCCGGTGCGCGCCAGCGGCGACACGCTGGAGCTCGATCTCGAACTCGTTTCCGGCCTGGCCGGTTTCCGCCGCAGGATGGGCGACGAGGCGCCGTTCACCGGCGGCGAAGGCGAACCGCCCGTCTATCAGATGCGCTGACACAAGGACGCTGCATGGATCTCTCCTCCACGCCGGCAGGTACGCTGGCCCGTCGCTGGCAATGGTTGCTGATCGCCCTGATCGTGGGCTGGCTGATCTGGTTGCTGGCGCCCGTGCTTACGCCCTTCGTCTGCGCGGCGCTGCTGGGCTGGCTGGGCGACCCGTGGGTGGACCGGCTGGAACGATCGGGGCGCTCGCGCACGACCGCGGTCGTGCTGGTCTTCACCCTGATGCTGCTGTTGCTGGTGCTGTCGCTGGTGATCCTGGTGCCGATGATCGAGCGCCAGGTGGTCACCGTGATCGAATCGCTGCCGGCGTACCGCGACTGGTTCATGCAGACGGCGCTGCCGTGGGTGGAGCAGCGGACCGGGCTGGAACTGGTCGCCTGGCTGGACGTGGACCGGCTGACCGAGTGGGTGCGCGGCCACTGGCAGCAGGCCGGTGGCGTGGCGGCCACGCTGTTCGGCTATTTCTCGCGCTCGGGCTTCGCGGTGATGGCGTGGATCGCCAACCTGGTGCTGTTGCCGATCCTGACCTTCTACTTCCTGCGCGACTGGGACCTGCTGGTCGAACGCATCGCCGCGCTGGTGCCGCGCGACCATATCGCCACGGTCACCCGGCTGGCATTGGAATCCAACGAGGTGCTGGGCGCCTTCCTGCGCGGCCAGTTCCTGGTGATGCTGGCGCTGGGGGCGATCTATGCCATCGGCCTGTCGGTCGTGGGCCTGAAGGTGGGCCTGCTGGTGGGCATCATCGCCGGCCTGATCAGCTTCGTGCCGTATCTGGGCACCGCCACCGGCATCGTGCTGGGCGTGATCGCCGCCATGGTGCAGTCCGGCGGCGACTGGTCGCTGGTGGCGATGGTGATGGGCGTGTTCGTGGTGGGCCAGATGCTGGAAGGCTATGTGCTGACGCCGCGCATCGTCGGCGACCGCATCGGCCTGCATCCGGTGGCGGTGATCTTCGCCATCATGGCCGGCGGCCAGCTGTTCGGCTTCCTTGGCATGCTGCTGGCGCTGCCGGTGGCCGCGATCGCCAACGTGCTGCTGCGCTTCGCCCACGAGCGTTACACGCAGAGCCGCCTGTATGCCGGCGACCGGCCGTCCATCGTGCTGGATTCGTACATCGACAAGAGCAGCGTGGAGCAGGCCTCGACGCGGGAAAACGAGGCGCCGTGAGCCGCGACGTTCCGGGGGCCGGGCTGGGACCGCAACTGCCGCTGGCGCTGCGCTATCCGCCGGACCAGCGCTTCGAAAGCTTCATCGCGCCGCCGGACGGCGCGTTGGCGGCCCTGTCGTGGCTGGCTGCAGGGACGGGCGCGGACTGGGTGTACCTGGCCGGCGCGTCGCGGACCGGCAAGACCCACCTGGCGCTGGCCGTCTGCGCGGCCGCCGAGCAACAGGGACGGCGGGCTGCCTATCTGCCGGCCATCGCGGCGGCAGGACGAATGCGCGAGGCGCTCGATGCCCTGGAAGGCCATGACGTGGTTGCGGTGGATGGCCTGGACGCGATCGCCGGCGTACAGGAAGACGAAGTCGCGCTGTTCGACTTCCACAACCGGGCGCGCGGCTCGGGACTTAATGTGCTCTACACCGCGCGCAGCATTCCCGACGACATCGGCCTGGTGCTGCCGGACCTGCGCTCGCGCCTGCAGCAATGCCTGCGTTTCATGCTGCATCCCCTCGACGACGCAGGGCGCCGCGACGTGCTGCGCGACCGCGCTCAACGGCGTGGCCTGATACTGGAAGAGGCCGCACTCGACTGGCTGCTCACGCGCACCGACCGCGACCTGGGCGCATTGGTCGCACTGCTCGACCGGCTGGACCGTGCCTCGCTGGCGGCACAGCGCCGGATCACCGTGCCCTTCCTGCGGCAGACGCTCGGCGCCGCGGGCTGAGGCCCCGCGGCATCAGGGACAGGTTTCCGGGACCTCCTCCCACACCACCGGCTCCCAGTAGGCATTTTCGCGCAGGCTCTGGGTGTCCAGCCTGTCGCGCAGCAGGCGCGCGCCGATGCGGTAGCTGGTGTTCGGCTTCACGTCGACCACCAGCGGCTTGTACGCCTTGGCCATCGCGAAGCGCTTCATCTTGTCGATCTGCAGCAGCTGTGCGGAGTTCAGGCGGTGCCGATCGATGAATTCGCGCACCACCAGGACGTGGCGGCCGACGGGCAGCCGATGCCGGTTCACCGGCTGCAGCGGCGTGCTGCGTCCGTCGATGGTCGTGATGTCGGCGCGGAAGATGCCCTGGCTCTTGGGAACGGTGCCGGCGTGCGCGGTGACGAATCCGCAGGCGCCCCGGGTTTCCGGGCCGATCTCGATGCGGTAGGCGGGCACGGCCACCACGCCGGCGGCTCCTTCGAGTTTCAACGCCGTAGTGCCGCGCAGGATCTCGGCGCTCACCCGGCCCGCACCACGCTGCATGGCCTGCTCCAGCAGCGGTGCCGGCGGCGCGGTGCCGTCCAGGCTTACGCCGTTCATGGCCACCAGCCGGTCGCCGGCCTTCAGCCCCAGGCGCGCGGCGGGTCCATCGGGTGTCAGTGCCAGCACGGGAAGGCCGTTGCGCTGCGCCGCGCGCACGTCGACGACGGCGCCCAGTTCGTAGCGGACCTGGGCGGGTTTCTGGATCACCTGCGGAGCGCCGGTGTCCTTGAGATCCCCGCGTTCTGACATCTGCAGCAGGGCGGCGTCGAGTTCGCGCGTCGACTGCGCGTGCGCGCGGGTCGCAAGGCTGGTCGCCCATGCGGCGGCGATCAGGGTGTGCGTAACGGAACGGAAGGTATTCACGGCATCCACCTCAGATTTCTACCGGTTGGGGCAGGGCAGGGGCAGCGCCGCCGCGCGCCAGCGCCTCACGACGTTGCCAGAGCCACTGCAGTTCCTGCTCGCTGGCGCCGCGCTCGTAGGCGTGCTGCAGCTCGCGGTCGACGGCGCGCAGCGGCTCCTCGTGCAGCGGCGCGCGCGGAACCACCGCCAGGCGCTCGGGTACGGGCGCGGCAGGCGGGAAGAGACGCGTGTAGACCATCGGCAAGGCCGCCAGTACCAACGCGGTCATGGCGCCGGCGGCGAACCGCCTGTGGCGTTCGCGTTGCCGCGTGCGCGCATGCCGGACACGCGGCCACAGCGTGGGCGGCAGATCCGGCTCCGGGAGTGCGGCCAGGCGCGCGTGGAGGGATTCAGGCGTCATGGGGAGCGTCTCCATGGGGGTCGAGGTCCTGGCGCAGGCGCGCCAGTGATCGCGACATCAGCGACTTGGACCAGCTGGCGGTGCGTCCGAAGCAGCGGCCCAGGTCTTCATGCGACCAGCCCTCCATTTCGTGCAGCCATACGACAGTACGGGCGAGCGGCGGCAGGCGTCGCAACAGGGTGTCGGCATCGGCGGCGTCGGCTGGCGAGGCGGAAGCGGGATCGGCCAGCGCGGCAAGCGCCATGTCGGTGCCGGGGCGCTGCTGCCGACGCAGGCGGTCGATCGCCAGATTGGCCGCCACGCGCTTGAGCCACGGCCGCAACGGTGTGTTTTCGCGCAGCCCGGACAGGAAGCCGAACATCCGCAGGAAGGTCTCCTGCACGATGTCTTCGGCTTCCGCCGCGTTGCCCGTCAGCCGGAATGCCAGCGCATGCACCGCGCGCGCGTGGTCGCGGTACAGCGCTTCGAACGCGGCGCCGTCGCCCCTGCGGGCCCGTCGAAGCCGCTCGGCTTCGGCGTCGGGATCGGGGGCGTGGGCGGGAGCGGGAGCATCCATAGCCCCACACTACGCGCCGCCGTGGTCTTCCGTCGCGGGCCGCAAGTTCAGCGCGACAGCTCGCGGTTCAGGTCGGCCAGGCGTTCCGGCGTGCCGACATCGGTCCAGCGGCCAGCGTGATGTTCGCCATGGATCCGACCCGCAGGCATGTGCGCGCGCAGGATCGGCGCCAGTCGGAAGCGCGGCTTTCCGTTCCCGGCGATGCTGGCGTGGTCGTCCACATGCTGAGCCCAACCGTCCAGCAAGGCCGGGCGGTAGACGCCGATACCCGCGTAGGTAAGGCGGCGCTCGCCGTCGCCGCGGACATGTCCGGCAGGGTCCAGTGCGAAGTCGCCATGGGTGGCGTAGCCGGGCGGATCGATCATCACAAGATGCGCGAGACCCTGCGGCTCGCGCGGCAGCCGGTTGAAATCGAAATCGGTCCAGATGTCGCCATTGACCAGCAGGAACGGTGCTTCGCCCAGCAGTGCCAGGGCGTTGAGCATGCCGCCGCCGGTTTCCAGGGGCGTGTCGCCTTCGTAGAGATACTGGATCCGCAGGCCCCAGCGCGCGCCATCGCCCAGCACCACCGGGAAGCGGTCGGCCAGCCAGCTGGTGTTGATCACCACGTCCTGCACGCCCATCGCCGCCAGCTTTTCCAGGTGCCAGACGATCAGGGGCTTGCCGCCGGCTTCGATGAGCGGCTTGGGCGTGTGGTCGGTCAGGGGGCGCATGCGCTCGCCCAGGCCGGCCGCGAAGATCAGCGCCTTCATGCGATCTCGCCCCGCGCCTGCAGCACCGGCTTGATGCGCGCGTCGAGCAGCGTCCGCAGGCCATCCAGTTCCGGATAGCGTGGCAGGACCTCGTCCAGGTAGCGGATGAAGCGCGGCACGTCGGGCAGGTAGCGCGTCTTGCCGTCGCGGTAGTGCAGGCGCGAGAAGATGCCGAGGATCTTCAGGTGGCGCTGGATGCCCATCCAGTCGGCGTCGCGCAGGAACACCTTCAGTTCGGGCACCGGCAGTCCGGCGCGCGTTGCACGGGCGTGATAGCGGGCCAGCCAGCCGTCGACGCGTTCCAGCGGCCAGCTCAGGAACGCGTCCTTGAACAGGCTCATCGCGTCGTAGGCGATCGGGCCGCGTACGCAATCCTGGAAATCCAGCACCGCCGGCCCCGGCGTCACCGGCATCAGGTTGCGGGGCATGAAATCCCGATGCGTCAGCACGCGCGCCTGTCCCAGCGCATTGTCCATCAACCGGCGTTGGGCCAGCTCCAGTCCCTCGCTCTCGCCGCAGTCCAGCACCAGTCCCAGATGGCGACGCAGGAACCATTCGTCGAACAGGCCGGCATCGCGCTGCAGCAGCGCTTCGCCGAATTCCCCCATGCCGGCGGGCGGGGCGATCGCCTGCAGTCGCAGCAACTGCTCCAGCGCGGCATCGAACCAGGTGTCCGCGTTGTCCTCGCTGATCACGTGCGCCAGGGTCGGGCCACCCAGGTCCTCCAGCAGCAGGAAGCCGTGCTCGATGTCGATGGCGAGCACTTCCGGTACGCGCACATCGCCGCCCACCAGCAGTTCGCGCATGGACAGCCAGGGACGGACATCCTCCAGGCCCGGAGGCGAGTCCATCACGATGCGCCCGGGACCATCGCCCAGGCTGCGCCAGTAGCTGCGGAAGCCGGCGTCCATCGACGCGCGTTCCAGTTGTGCGTAGGGGTCGCCGAGCGCGCCGCGCGCCCACTCCAGGCGGTGGGCGCCACGCCCGGAAGGGTCCTGAATCGTAGGGTTCATGCGGTCGGGGGCGGGCACAGGCGTCAAAGGACTACAGGGTAAACTGGCGCCCTACCGACTTGCGAGGCTTGCATGGCCCAACTCCAACCCGTGCTGCTGTCCGGCGGCTCCGGCACGCGCCTGTGGCCGCTCTCCCGCGAGGCCTACCCCAAGCAGTTCCTGCCGCTCGCCGGCGACGACACCATGGTGCAGGCCACGTGGCGCCGCGTGGAAGCGCTGGCCGATCTGGCGCCGATCGTGGTGGCGAACGAGGAGCACCGCTTCCTGGTCGCCGAACAGTTGCGCCAGGTGGGCGCGCCGGTACCGGCGATCCTGCTGGAGCCGGTGGGTCGCAACACGGCGCCTGCGATTGCCGCTGCGGCCCTGCAGGCGATGGCGGGCGGCGCCGATCCGCTGCTGCTGGTGCTGCCGTCGGACCACGTGGTCCGCGACGTCGCCGGCTTCCAGCGCGCCGTGCGCGAGGCGTCGTCCGCGGCGGAGGCCGGTGCGCTGGTGACCTTCGGCATCGTGCCCGATGCACCGGAAACGGGCTTCGGCTACATCCAGGCCGAAGCCGGCGACGGCCTGCGCCAGGTCCTGCGCTTCGTCGAGAAGCCCGATGCCGCCACGGCCCGGTCCTATCTGGATGCAGGCGGCTATTACTGGAACAGTGGGATGTTCCTGTTCCGCGCCAGCCGCTACCTCGAAGAACTCGCGCGCTTCCGTCCCGATATCGTCGATGCCGTGCGCGCGGCGCATGCGGCCGCGCGGCACGATGGCGATTTCGTGCGCCTGGACAAGGACGCCTTCAGTGCGTGTCCGTCGGACTCCATCGACTACGCGGTGATGGAGAAAACCGCCGATGCGATGGTGCTGCCGGTGGACATTGGCTGGAACGATGTCGGCAGCTGGTCCGCGCTGTGGGACGTGGCCGAGCGCGATGCCGATGGCAATGCGCACCACGGCGACGTGATCGCGGTCGACAGCCGCAACAGTTACGCCTACGCGCAGCGACTGGTGGCGCTGGTGGGCGTGGACGACATCGTGGTGGTGGAGACGGACGATGCCGTGCTGGTCGCGCGCAAGGACAAGGTGCAGGAGGTCAAGCAGGTGGTCGCGCGGCTGAAGCAGGAGCAGCGCAGCCAGGCCGTCCTGCATCGCGAAGTGCACCGTCCGTGGGGCAGCTACGATTCGGTCGACAACGGAGGCCGCCACCAGGTCAAGCGCATCAAGGTCAAGCCCGGTGCCGCGCTGAGCCTGCAGATGCACCACCACCGCGCCGAGCACTGGATCGTGGTCAGCGGTACCGCGAAGGTGACGCGCGGCGATGAAACCCTGCTGCTGTCGGAAAACGAAAGTACCTATATCCCGCTGGGCGTGAAGCATCGCCTGGAGAATCCGGGCAAGGTGCCGCTGGAGCTGATCGAAGTGCAGTCCGGCAGCTACCTGGGCGAGGACGACATCGTGCGGTTCGAGGACGTGTACGGCCGGAGTCAATGACCGTGGCGCCTGCGGGTGCAAAAAGAAAAGGCCCCGCGTGAGCGGGGCCTTCGTTCTTTCCGGGATGTCACTTCTTCTTGCGGACCATGCCGTAGATCAGCAGCAGCACGATGGCGCCGATCACCGAGGCGATGAATCCCGTCGGTTCGCCGGGGCTGTACCAGCCGAGCGTCCCGCCGATGAAGCGCGCCAGCAGTGCGCCCAGGATGCCCAGAACGATGGTCATGAAGAAGCCCAGCTTGTCGTCGCCGGGTTTCAGCGCACGTGCCAGCAGGCCGGCCAGGAAGCCGATGAGCAGGGTCCACAGGATGCCGCCGCCAAAGATCTGTTCCATCGAAACGCTCCGGTTGGGAAGGTGTGGGGCGACGTGAAGCGTAACCCAGCTGCCCGCGGCGTGGGCGGCGGCCGGCATGGCGCTCAGAGAGTCGGAGGCGGAGGAGTCGACTCGGGACTTGGTGAGTCAGGCCTTCAGGAGAGCCGGCATGAGCATGAGGCCGGAATGCACGAAGGCCGGGTCGCCCCGGCCTTCTGCAGGTGGCACGACCTGTCTGGATCAGCAGCAGCCGTGGTCGCCGTGCTGTTCGCCGCCGGCTACCGCCGCCACGCCGATGGTCTCGCCACGGACACTGGCCGCGTGGTGTTCGGCGATCACGCGCGCCACGCAGGCGGTGACTTTCTTGCCCATCGGGATGTGCAGGAATTCGTTCGGGCCGTGCGCATTGGAATGCGGGCCCAGCACACCGGTGATCATGAACTGCGCACCGGGGAACTTCTCGCCCAGCATGCCCATGAAGGGAATCGTGCCACCTTCGCCCATGTACATGGCCGGCTTGCCGAAGAACTCGCGGCTGGAAGCATCAATGGCGTTTTCCAGCCACGGCGACATCGCCGGCGCATTCCAGCCGGTGCTGGCCTTCTCGAGCTCCAGGCTTACCTGCGCACCGTTGGGTGCATCCTTTTCCAGCAGGTCCTTCAGCAACTGGCCGGCCTGTTTGCCATCCAGTGTAGGCGGCAGGCGCAGCGACAGCTTCACCGACGTGTAGGGGCGCAGCACGTTGCCGGCGGACGATAGCGGCGGCATGCCGTCGATCCCGGTGACCGACAGCGCGGGGCGCCACGTGCGATTGAGCACCAGCTCGGCCAGGTCTTCGGCCATCGGGGTCATGCCGGGCAGGAACGGGAACTTGTCGAATACCGCCGTGTCCAGCACGCGCGCGGCTTCCTGGGCCTGTGCGAGACGGTCCGCCGGGATTTCGACCTGCAGGCCTTCCGGCAGGATGCGGCCGGTCTGCTCGTCCTCCAGCCGCGACAGCAGCTGGCGCAGCAGACGGAAGCTGGACGGCACCACGCCGGACGCATCGCCGGAATGCACGCCTTCCTCCAGCACCTTGACCGTGAAATTGCCGCCGGCCAGGCCGCGCAGTGACGTGGTGCACCACAGCTGCTCATAGTTGCCGCAGCCGGAGTCCAGGCAGACGACCAGCGACGGCTTGCCGATGCGGTCGGCAAGGTGATCGACGTAGGCCGGCAGGTCGTAGCTGCCGGATTCCTCGCAGGCCTCGATCAGCACCACGCAGCGCGCATGCGGCACGCCCTGCTGCTGCAGTGCCTGGATGGCGGCCAGCGAGCCGAAGATCGCGTAGCCGTCGTCGGCGCCGCCGCGGCCATACAGCTTGTCGCCCTTGATCACCGGCACCCACGGGCCCAGGTCATCGTCCCAGCCGGTCATCTCCGGCTGCTTGTCCAGATGGCCGTACAGCAGCACGGTGTCGGCGCCGGTTTCGGATCCCGTCGCCGGGATTTCGATGAAGATCAGCGGCGTGCGGCCTTCAAGGCGCACCACTTCCACCTGCATGCCCGGCACCGACTGCGCCTTCGCCCATCGCTCCATCAGCTGGACCGCCTGTTCCATGTACCCGTTGGCCACCCAGTCCTTGTCGAACATCGGCGACTTGTTGGGGATGCGGATGTACTCGACCAGCTGCGGGACGATGTCGTCATCCCATTTCTCGGCTACATAGCGGTCGACTTTGGCGGTGTCCATGGCAACTCCGGATACTGAAAGGCACAGGCGGTCATTCTACGCCCTGGAAAGGGGTAGGACTTTTCCTACATGCATGCGCGGTGTTTACGGGCAGATTCCCCCGTGCTCGGGCGATATCTTGAAGCCCGTGGGAACGCAAGACTGAACCTGCCGCCAAGGTCATCGGCCTGCAGCGGCAACAGGGCGGATGCCAAGAGGCGTCCGCCGTCCAGGGACAGTCCATCGCCACAAGGAGAGTCGTCATGAAGTCGTTCGTCCACACCGTGTTCGCCGCCGTCCTGTCGCTGCTGATCGCCGCGCAGGCGCTGGCCACCGAGAAGGTCAACATCAATACCGCCGACGCGGCCGCGCTGGATCGCGTGCTGGTCGGGGTCGGTCCGTCGAAGGCGGCCGCGATCGTCGAGTACCGCAAGGCCAACGGCCCGTTCAAGAGCGCCGAGGAGCTCGCCATGGTGAAGGGCATCGGCCTGAGCACCGTCGAGCAGAACCGCGACCGCATCGAGCTGCGCACGGGCGCCGCTCCGGCGCGCAAGCCGGGTGCCGCAACCGCGGCGCCGGCCAAGCCGGTCGCGCGGCGCTGATCGATTCCCGTGCCGGGCGTCTCCACAGGACGTGGAGCGCCAGGCACAGGGGCAGGAAGCCAGGGGAAAACAGGCGGGATGCCGACAGGGACGTATCCATATCGCGCACGACGCGCAGGTCGGCAGCAGGTTGCAACCTGATTCGCCGGCGGTAGACCGACAGGGATGTCGACAACGCCCGGACGCGCAGGACGCACGTCCGGGCGTTGTCGTTTGTGGGTGGGCAGGCGCGGCAGGGCCGGGCGCCGGCTAGAATCGCGCGACGGACTGCCGGGGAACATCATGCCGGAATCATCGCGCGTCATTCCCGCCAACGAGTACCGGCGGGTGCGCTGGAAGAATGGATTGGGCTGGACCCGTGAAATCATGCGGGTGCCCGACAACGACGACTGGGACTGGCGGCTGTCGATCGCCGAGATCGAACGCGATGCGGCGTTCTCATCGTTCCCCGGCATCGACCGCGAACTGGTGCTGCTGCGCGGAAACGGGTTGCGCCTAAGGTTCGGAGACGGACGCACGGTTGATCTGATGCCGCCGCACGACCGCTACCGGTTCGCGGGCGAGGACGGGGTGACGGGCGAGCTGGTCGACGGCACGACGCACGATTTCAACCTGATGTGGCGGCGTGGCCGGGTCCGTACCGAACTGCTGCATCGTCCGCTGGTGGGGCCGATGCTGTTCTTCACCGAGCCGGGCGTGCACTGGGTCGTCCACCTGATCGCCGGACAGGCGGCGTTCGACGGGGCCAGCGGCCTTGACGGTCTGTGCAGCGGCGATACGGCCGTTCTGACCGGGGGCGACACGCGCACGCGGCATGCCCTGCACGGTGGTGATGAGCTGTTGGCCATTCGCATTGAGGCCGAAGGCCGCTGAGGACGACAGGTCAGTACACGTCGCGGCGATAGCGCCCGGCGGTCCGCAGGGCTTCGACCTTGTCCTCGCCCAGGATGCGGCGCAGCGTGGCGTCCACGTCGGGCGCCATGCCGGCCAGGCTTCCGCAGACGTACACCGCCGCGCCTTCGTCGACCCATTGCCGCAGCCGGTTCGCGTGCGACGCCAGTGCATGTTGGACGTAGCGGTGGGCGTCGCCATCGCGCGAGAAGGTCAGGTCGAGATGTGGGAGCAGGCCTTGCGCCTGCCATGCCGCCAGTTCGTCGGCGAGGAAGGCGTCGTGCGCGCGCTGGCGCTCACCGAACAGCAGCCAGTTGCGTGCCGCACCGGCCAGCGCCCGCGCTTTCAGGTGGGCGCGCAGACCCGCCAGGCCCGTGCCGTTGCCGATCAGGATCATCGGTACATCGGCGGCGGGCGGATGAAAATTCGGATTGCGGCGGATGCGCAGGGCGATGGCGTCTCCCGGCTGCACATGCCGGCACAGCCAGCCGCTGCCCAGGCCGGCGGTACCGTCTGCGTGGTGCATCAGGCGCACCAGCAGGTGCAGCGCGCCATCGCCGGGAAGGGACGCAATGGAGTATTCCCGGTGCGGCAGGGGCGTGCAGGCATCGGCGAGCGCCTGCGCATCTCCGCGCCAGAGCTCATGGTCCGCGACCGGCCATTGGCTGCGGACAAGTACCTGCGCCAGCGATTGCGCATGGTCCTGCCATTGCACGGGAACATCGCCCACTAGGCCCGTGCGCTGCAGGACCTCGTCGACCTCGGCCATGGCGCGGCACGGCCCGATCTCGGCGATGTCGCCCGCGGCCCAGTCGGGCAGCGAACCGGATCCGGGTGTCAGGGAAAGGTGGAACACGGGCCCACCGATGCTGCCGGGATTCAGCTCGACACGATCGCGCAACCGCCAGGATTCGTACCGCGGCGCGGACCAGTCCTGCGCGTCGGACCCGTCGCCCAACTGGCAAATATGGTGCTGCCAGTGGCGCAGGGCACTGTCGTCGGCATTGTCGACTTCCACCAGGTCGAACAGCGGTTGCGCCCCCTGTCGCCGCAGCCAGTCCTCGAGCTGATGACCGAAGGCGCAGAACTGCGCGTATTCGCGATCGCCCAGGGCCAGGACGGCGTAGCGCAGCATGTGCAGCGGGAGTGTCTGCGACATGACGTGGCGGACGAAGCCGAGCGCGGGGTCGGGCGGATCGCCTTCGCCGGTGGTGCTGACGACGAACACGGCGCGCGCGATAGTCTGCAGCCGCGCCGCATCCAGCCGTTCCAGCCCCGCGCGCTGGACCGCAACGCCGCCGTGGCGCAGCGACGCGGCGGTCATGTCGGCCAGCTCCATCGCGAAACCGGTCTGGCTGGCATGCACCACCCACGTCGCATCCGATCCGGCCAGCATCACCGGTTGTCCCGACGTGTCGTGCTTGCGCGCGCGGGACAGCATGCCCGCCACCAGTCCTGCATACGCCAGCAGGGCGGCGGCGGCGATGAAGACGCGGGCCCTGGACGGGCTGGCCTGCCACCAGTCGCCCTCGTGCAAGCCGGCGAACAGCCAGGCGCACGCGGCCAGCGACAGCATCACCAGCGCATTGCCAACCAGGGCGGCACTCCCGTGTCGAGGTGAAGGGCCTGCCGTGCTCATGCCGCCAGGTGCTGCTCGAACGCTGGCGTCATGGTTTCCCGCAAGCCTTCGCCGGTGCGTTGCAGGAAGCGCGCCGCCAGGCCGTGATGCGCCGCGAAAGCCGGGCCTTCTTCGGTGCCCATGACGGTCAGGGCGGTGGCCCAGGCATCGGCGTGCATCGCATCGGCCGCGATCACGGTCACCGCGGCGGCGGCATCGGTCACCGGCTCGCCGCTGCGCGGGTCGATCGTGTGCGAGTAGCGGTGGCCATCCTGCGCGTACGCATGCCAGCGGTCGCCCGAGGTGGCGACGGCCATGCCCTCCAATGCCAGTACCCGCGGTTCCAGGCCTTCGTTGTCGGCTTCCTCATCCGGCGAGGATTCCACCAGCACGCGCCATGGTTGACCGTCGGCCTTGCGGCCATAGCCATACAGTTCGCCGCCCACTTCGATCAGGCCGGCATCGATACCGCGACGCCGCAGCAGGCCGGCCACCACGTCCACGCCGTATCCCTTGGCGATGGCCGAAAGGTCCAGCATCACACCACCCGGCTGGCGGACGCGACGCTGCGCGGCATCGAGCCGCAGGTGCTGCCAGCCGACGCGGGAGCGGGCTTCGACCAGCGCCGCCGGTGTGGGGCGACCCCGGCCGTGCGCATGCGCACCGAATCCCCATGCCGCCACCAGGGGCGACACGGTGGGGTCGAACGCGCCGTCACTGCGTGACGCGATGTCGAGTGCCACCGTGAGCACCTGCAGCATGTCGTCCCGCAGGACGAACCATTCGCCTGCGGCGCAGCGGTTGAAGCGCATGATGTCCGCGTCCTCCTCCCACGTACTCATCTGCGCGACCAATTCGTCCAGGCGCGCCTGGATGGCGTCGTGCAATGCATGCGGATCGATGCGCGACGGGCTGGTGTACTGGACGGACCAGGTCGTGCCCATGGTCTGCCCGTGCAGTGCATGCACCGGCGCCGCCTGCGCAGAAGGTGAGGGAAGGGAGATGTTCATGCCGATCCATGCCGCCGGTACTGCGTCCGCCGGCATGGCTCCGTCTTACTGGGGCAGCACTTCCAGCGTGGCGACATAGCTCAGGCGACGCTGCTTGGCCTGCGGCACGGTGGTCCTGTCGTCCTGCGTGCCGGTTTCCAGCCAGTACATGCCGGCTTCCGGCCAGGTCACGCTGAACTCGCCGTTGGCATCCGTGGTGACCTTGATCTCTTCCTGCGCGTTGCGATAGCGCGTACCGCCGCGGGTGATCTCGAATTCCAGCCCGGCCGCCGGCTTGCCGTCGACCAGCATGCGGAAGGTGGCGGCTTCACCCGCGAACAGGTCGTTCGGATGCGTCACCGGCAGCAGTTCGATGCCTTCCCCGGTGCTCTTCAGCGCGGTGTCGTTGGGCGCCCCGTTGGTCACGAAGGTCTCGATGCGGCCGATCGACTGCGACACCTGCAGGTTCTTCGCATCCTTCGGCACCTTGGTCGCCAGGTCTTCCGGTTTGGCGCCGCGCAGGCCGCCCGGCTTGCCGTCGGCGCCTTCCCAACGAACCATCAGGCCCTTGTTGACCGTGGCGATGCGGTAGGTGCCCTGCTGCTTCAGCTCGATGTCGAACACCGTGCGGTACTTGCCCGTGGCCAGGTTCTGCGCCTCGACCGCGCTGCCGTCCGGTGCGGTGATCGCCAGGCCTTCCGTGCGCAGGGGAACGTGGTTGAAGTAGAACAGGTCGTTGGACACCGCCGCATCCACCGTGATCCACGGATTGGTGCCGGCGATGACGGTCTGCGACGGCTGCAACCAGGCCTTGTGCGCCAGCGCGGTGGCGGGGATGGCGGAGGCCAGGGCGATGGCTACGGCGAGGGAACGCTTCATCGGAATCTCCAGCGGATGGATGGAAGAAAAGATCAGGGCTTGACCGTCAGCGTGACGGCGCCCAGCTCGGTGGCGCCCTGCGCCTTGCCCGACTGCGGCACGCTCTTGGCGGGCCAGGTGAAAGGAATCTTCAGCAGTTCACGGCCACCGACTTCGCGCGCGGCCTCGACGACCAGCGTGTACTGGCCCGGCGCCAGCCTGGACAGATGCTGCTTGTCGCTGAAGCTCAATGCGTGCTTGCCGACCGGCTTGGTGGGTCCGGTCACACCATCCACCGGCACCTTCAGCGAGCGGCCGGACTTGCGCCACCACTGGCGCAGATCGGGCAGCCACTTGGTGCCGTGGCCTTCGGAATTGCTGGTCTGCTGGTACCAGACGGACAGGTTGGCGGCGACCTTCTGGTCGGCGCCCTCGATCCACACGGCGACGTAAGGACGGTGGTACTCGGCCACATTGAGCTTGGGGATCTCGACATTGATGTCGAGCGTGGCGGCGTAGGCGGGCGTGGCCAGCAGGCCGCTGAGCGCGATGGTCAGCGTGGTGTGGACGGCGATCTTCGACATGCGGTCACTCGCGGTTCGTTGAAGGGGATCAATGGATGAAAAGCAGCGCGATCAGCAGCGGCACCAGCAGGCCCAGGCCCACCATCGGCCAGGTCATGCGGCGCTGCCGCCCGTGCAGGTAGAGCAGGAACAGGCCGGTGATGCAGAACACCAGGCACGCCACGGCGAAGATGTCCAGGAACCATCCCCACGCCGGCCCGGCGTTGCGGCCCTTGTGGAGGTCGTTGAAATAGGAGATCCAGCCACGGCGGGTCCGTTCGTACTCGACCGCCCCCGTTTCGCGATCGATGCTGAGCCAGGCGTCGGTGCCGGGGCCAGGCATCGAGAGATAGAGCTCCATGTCCGACCACTCGGCCGGTCGTTGCCCGATCGATATCGACAGTTCCTGCTCCAGCCAATCGCCCACGGCCGCAGGCAGGGGGGCATTGCCTTCCTGTCGATCGCCCAGCAGGGCGACGACGGGTGCAGGAAGGGTGGCGGTAAGGTGGGTGACCTCGGGCGAGGCTTCGATCTTCGCGGCGTGGTTCAGCGTGATCCCCGTAATGGCGAACAGCAGCATCCCGATCAGGCAGACGGCCGAACTGATCCAGTGCCACTGATGCAACGTGCGCAGCCAGAAACCGCGGCGTTGTTGCTGGAGGGCAGGGGAAACGGGACCGGACAACGGCACTCTCAAGGCGGAAGGAACAGGCTGCCATTACATCATGGATGAGAATAACTCTCAATTGAGAGGCGTTCCCACCGGCGCGGGAACGCCCCGACGGCTCAGAAGCTGACGTTGAGGCTCAGCCACAGGTTCCGTGACTTGTCCTTGTTGTTGTAGTCGTCCAGATACGACACCTCGTTGGACGTATAGATGCCGTCGTTGTCGAGGTCGCTGAAGACCGTCTGGAAGGTGGTGAAATCTTCGTCGAGCAGATTGTTGATGCGGCCCGACATCGCCACATGCTCGTTGAAGCGGTAATGCGCGCCCAGATGCAGCACCGTGTAGTCCTGGTAGTCCCGGCGGACCCCGTTGATCGTGTCGCGATACCGCTTGGAGCGGGCTTCGGCGAGCAGCTGCATGCTGAAGCGGTCGGTGGCTTGCCAGTTCAGGCTGGCGTTGGCCATGTGGCGGGCGGTGTTGGTCAGCGGCATGCCCTTCTGCGCCCCGCTCAACTGCTCGCTGTCGGTGAAGGTGTAGTTGGCGCGCAGCGACAGGGCCTCCGTGATGCCCCAGAGTCCGGCGACTTCCGCGCCCTGGATGCGCACTTCATCGATGTTGATGTTCTGCGCATACGTCGTATAACCCAGCAGCGCGTAGTCGCCGAGGTTGGCGCATGGGCGCACGCCGCCGGTCTGCTCGCAGCTGAGACTGGTTTCGCCGCGTGCGATCTTGTCGTCGAAGTCGTTGCGGAACACGGTGAGATTGAAGTTGTGCGCGTCGTCGGGCGAGGTCCAGTACAGCGCGATCTCGCTGTTGACGCTGGTCTCGGGCTGCAGGTCCGGGTTGCCGACGAAGGGCGTGGTGCCCTGCCCGCCGAATCCGGTGACGCCGTCGTACAGGTCGGTGGTCTTGGGCGTCTTGAAGCCGGTGCTGACGCCGCCCTTCAACGTCCATGCTGTGCTTATGTCCCACACGGCATAGGCGCGTGGACTGAGCTGGCTGCCGAACACGCTGTGATCGTCGTGGCGCAGGCCCAGTGTGATGGTCAGTGCATCCAGTGGATTCCAGTTGTCCTCCGCGAACAGCGACCACATCCTGTGCTCCTGGACGGTGCCGCCGCCATCGCCGCCGCCTTCCATGCCGAACACGCCGTCTTCCAGTTCGCCGTCGATCACCTGGCCGCCGACGACGAAGCGGTGCGCCTCGCCCACGGCGAAATCCAGTTTGGCGTCCAGCGTGTACTGGCGGCTTTCCATCGTGCGCTTCGGACGCGGGAGGAAGGTATCCATGGCCAGTTGCTGGCGCTGCGCACGCGTCATTCCGGCATAGGGGCCGGTAGCGCAGGTAACGGCGTTGTTGCAGTAGATGTCCTGGTGCAGCAGCCGCTCGGCAACGGTGAACGGCAGCGTGCGGCCGTGGTTGCCGGTGTCGATGTGCGCAAGCGAGACGAAGCTGTCGCCGAACGTCCACTGGCCGTTGTGCGTGACCGACCACTGGTCGCGGGTGAATTCCTGATCGGCCGCATATCCTACCCGTGGCGCCGCGCGCCAGATGCCGTCCAGTCCGTCCACGGTGCCCAACGGATACGTCTCGGTGCCCAGGTTGTTGATGTACGGCGTGTTGTCGTACACCTGCCTGGACGTGTCGTAGTCGAAGATGACGCTCTGGCTGTCCGTCGGCGTCCAGCTCAGCGTGACGCCCGCGCTCTTGTTGGTGTTGTCCACGGTCTTGCCGCCGCCACCGAAGCCCAGTGCCCGCTCGAACACCGTACCGTCCGGCGCGGTGATCGCCTCGTATTCGGGCGTGGACGCGTCCCGCTCGTACCACGAACCGCGCACGCCCAGGCCCAAACGTTCCTTCACCAGCGGCCCCATCAACATGAAGTCGAAGGTGCTGTCGCTGCCGAAATCGCGGTTCTCCTGGATGCCGTGGCCGAGCGTGGCCGAGCCCTGCCAGCGGTCCGACACCTTGCGCGTGATGATGTTGATCACCCCGCCCAGCGCGTCGGCGCCGTACAGGGTGGACGCCGGCCCGCGGATCACTTCGATGCGCTGGATCATGTCCAGCGGCGGAATATGGTTGAACTGGTTGCCGCCGAACGAGTTGGGGTAGATGTCGCCGTGATTGTTCTGGCGCTTGCCGTCGATCAGGATCAGCGTGTAGTCCGGCCCCATGCCACGGATGCTGATGGTCTTCTGTCCCGTCTTGTCGGAGGTCTCGCCGACATCGACGCCCTCCAGATCGCGCACGGCGTCGATCAGGGTGATGTAGGGGCGCTGGCGCAGTTCCTCCGCGGAGATCACGCTGATGCTGGCGGGTGCGTCGGTGATCTTCTGTTCGAAACCGGAGGCCGTGACGACAACGGTGTCGAGGGTGCTGACATCGGCGGCATCGGCCGCGGGCTGCGCGATGGCGGGGGCAGTGGCGACGGACAGCAGGGCGAGGGCAAGGCGGTTGCGACGCAGCGAGGCGCGCACGGACGTACGGATGACGTTCATGGGATCCGGGAAGAAGTGGGCAGCAGGGGCGCGGTCGCGCGGGTGCGCGATCAGGAGAAGGCAGCGTCCGGGATCGGACGGGCCTTGAGCGGATCAGGCGACAGGAGGTGCCTGGCCGTGATGCAGGCTCAATGACGGATCCAGGCGGTGCAGGGGGCCAGAGGCGTCCGGCAAGCGCGGATCCGGTTGCGGACCGGCATGCCCCCGCCGTGATGAGGACAGGCGCGATGCGGCGTCGCGGATGTGTCCCGGCGCGCGGGTGGTTTTCACCTTCAGGGCGGTCAGTCGTGCCTTCTTCGCGGGGAGGTCCCGATGGCGGTCCTCGCGAGCGCCCTCTGCATAGTCGCGGGATTCGCCTGCGACCAGCGCGGGCGCCGTCTGGGCAGCAGCAACCGCCCGACCCGTGCCGGAAAGGTCAGGTGATTGGAATCCCAGCAGCATGGACAGCGCGATCACGACGGCCGCGATGCCCGACCGCGACCACCAGGGTGCGCGCGCCGGTCTCGGTGCGTGCAGGCCGATCGGGTTGTCAGGCGGTTGGTTCAAAAAGGTCCCCAAGGCGCGCGCCAGTCCGGCGGGCCGTTACGGGACATTTTAAATGAGAATACTTATCAAGTGCAAACAAGATTGAATCTTGCTTGGCTTGCTCAGGTCTCCGCCCACTGCCTGAGGAGGTTGTGGTACACGCCGGTCAGCTGGACCAGGGCGGCGTGCTCGGGCACGTCCACGGTCAGGCGGCGGATGGACAGGTCCAGTTCGAACAGCAGGCGGCGATGACCATCGTCGCGGACCATGCTCTGCATCCAGAAGAACGACGCCACGCGCGCGCCGCGGGTCACCGGCGTCACCTTGTGCAGGCTGGTGCCCGGATACAGCACCATGTGGCCGGCGGGAAGCTTCACGCGCTGTGTGCCGAAGGTGTCTTCGATGACGAGTTCTCCGCCGTCGTAGTCCTCCGGCGCGCTGAGGAACAGTGTGGCCGACAGGTCCGTGCGCACGGGGTCCACGCCGCCGCGGCTGCGGTCGTAGCGGACTGCATTGTCCACGTGGTAACCGAACGACTGGCCGCCGTCATAGCGGTTGAACAGGGGCGGATAGATGCGCTTGGGCAGCGCCGCGGAGAAGAAGGTGCTGTTGCGCGACAGCGCGTCCAAGATCAGGGCACCGATTTCGCGGGCCGCAGGAGAATCCTCCGGCAGCTGAGCATTGTCCTTGGCCTTGGCCGACTGGTAGCCCGCGGTGATGCGGCCGTCCGCCCAGTCGGCGGCGTCCAACTGCGCGCGGGCCTGCGCGACCTGTTCCGGCGTCAACACCTCGGGTATGGCGAGCAGCATGTCGATGACCTCGAATTGAGCACCTTGTCCATTGTGCATGGACAAGGTGCGAGCGATGCCCGCCTCAGAAGCGGAGCGTGGCCGTCAGCACCGCCGAGCGACCTTCGCCGGGATTGGCCCAGCCGTTGCCGGCGGTGACCACGCCCGCGGCATCGACGGTCAGGTTGTTGCGGATCCCCGTGTAGTACTCCTCGTCAAACAGGTTGCTGACGTTGAGCTGCAGGCCGATCCGTTCGTTGATCTGGTAACCGATCATGGCGCGGTGCACCCAGTAGGCGTCCGTCTTCCGATACACGGCCTCGTTCGCGTTGTTCGGATAGAACGAGCCCTGATAGGTCGTGCCGTAGCCGAAGGTCCAGTCGCCCAGTGCGTAAGTGGTCCACAGGCTGGCCGCGTGGCGCGGCGTCTGGGTCAGTTCGCGGCCCTTGACCGGATCGCTCGCGGCTTCATCCGCCGCGTTCTGAAGTACTTCGCTGTCAAGGAAGGTGTAGTTGGCGAACACTGCCCACTCACGCGTGATGTTGCCGGCCATGCCCAGCGCAAGACCGTCCACGCGGGCCTTGCCATCCAGTACCTGCTCGGGCTGCAGCGGATCGGCACTGGCCACCTTGTAGTTCCGGCGCTCGTTGCGGAACAGTGCCGCGGTCAGGGCAAGGCGGTTCTCCAGCACGTCCCATTTGGTGCCCAGTTCGACGTTGACCGCGGTTTCGGGATCCACGTTGCACGTGTTGGCGTTGCAGGCGCCGTTGACAGAGGTCTTAGATGGCGTCTTGCTGTTGGCGTACGACAGGTAGACGCTGCCGTTGTCGGCCGGCTTGTAGACCACGCCTGCGCGGTAGGAGAACAGATCCTCTTCGTTCTCGAAGCGGTTGGTCACACCGGTGATCCGGCCTTCGGTCACGCCATAGGTCACCGTATCGCCTTCGTTGTGTTCGTAACGCGCGCCCAGGTTCAGCAGCCACCGGTCATTGAACTTCAACGTATCGAACACGTATACCGCCTGGTTGTCCAAGCTGCCCTCGGTGTGGCCGGTACGGACGAAATTCCTGGGACCGGTCCACACGTTGTAGGGATTGTCGAGGTCCTGCAGCGGATAGTTGCTGTTGTCGTTGACGAGTTCGCTGCCGTCTGCATTGCGGAAGCCGGAGCCGCTGTCGAGCTCGAAATCCTCCTTGCTGAACGATACGCCGGCCACCACATCGTGGCGTACCGCACCGGTGTCGAAACCGAACGACAGGTCCGTCTGGCTGTGCGCGATGAAGTTCTCCGTATCGCGGAAAAAACCGCGGGGCCCGCCGGTCGGAGACCATGTGCCCGGCGGCTGGACGGTGCCGGCCGGCACGCCCGGACCGACAGGCAGGGTCGCGCAGGCACCTCCCGTATAGGGATTGGTGCCGTTTGCCAGGCACCAGCTGCCCTGCAGTGCGGTGGCATTCGTGTACTGCTCCACGCGCTGCAGGCGCCCAAGGGAGCGCAGACTCACGTGGTCGCCGAAGTCCATCTCCAGTACGCCGGTCAGCATGTCGACATCGCTTTCCTGGCGCGACGTGTTCCGGTAACCGAAGTACGTTTCGCGATCAACGCCCGGCAGCGGGCCGCCGTTGAAAGGACTCAACGCGAACGGCACGCCGTACTGCGGCATGTTGTTGTCGTGCTGGTGCAGGTAACTCAGCGTGAAGCGGGTGTCGGAACCCAGGCCGAACGCGATCGACGGCGCGAAGCCCCAGCGGTGCTTGAACTCCTCGTCGCGGCCCGGGACATCCTGGGTATGTCCCATGGCATTCAGGCGCACGGCGACGCCGTTCTCGAAGTCGGAGTTGCTGTCGGCCGTCACGCGGCCGTACTTGTCGGATCCTGCGCCCACGGTGAAGGTGTTGAAGTCGCCTTCGCGCGCGGTCTTGCTGACCAGGTTGATGTTGCCGCCGACGGAGCCGGCGCCTGATATGGCGGAATTGGCGCCGTTGATCAGTTCGATCGACTCCAGATTGAACGTGTCGCTGCGCGTGTACTGCGCGCTGTCGCGTACCCCGTCGGTGGTGATGTCGCTGCTGGCGGTGAAGCCGCGCAGGTTGATGCTGTCGCCATACCCGCCGCCGCCTTCGCCTGCGCCGAAGGTGATGCCGGGCAGCGTGCTCAGTACGTCCTTCAGGCCCAGCAGGTTCTGCTGCGCCATGACCTCGCTGGTCACCACGGTAATGGTCTGCGGCGTGTCCACCAACGCCTCGGTGTACTTCGGCGAGCTGGCTTTCTGCACGCGTTCACCGTGTACTTCCACGGTGTCCAGTTCCTTTGCCTGCATGGCGGCATCGGCGGGGGCATCGCCGGTGGGAGCGGCCATGGCCGGGGCCGTGATGGCGAGGAGCAGGGCAGCGGTCAACGGGGAGGGGCGGAAGTTCATAGGCATCCTTGGTGTGCTTGAGCGGATGACCCGGTGGCGAAGGCTACGGGACGGAGTGGAAATGGCTTTGTGTCTTGCGCACGGCGTTCGGTGTGCCGGCGAAACGAGGCGTCACGCGACGGCGCTCGGCGCCGCAGGAAATCAGCGGGGAGGACCGCAGCCGCGATAGGCGGGGGATCGCGCACGCGGATCGTCGTGCATCGAGAAGGCGGGGTATCGCCCTTGGAGGGGACACCGCGGCGCGGATGCGCGTCCATGGCCCGTCGCCGGCTCGGAGTCGGCAGGCAGGGGCAAGGCGTCGTGGTCGGCGTCGTGATTACGCGCGGTCAGCGCGAAGGCCTCGCTTGCCGGGGAAACGGTGGTCAGGGCCGGGTTGTCGTCGACGGGCCGTACCGTCGTAGCGTGGAGCCCGCCCGCGAACAGCGTCACGCATGTCAGCAGCAGGCAGACGACGGTCGACAGGACGGGGTGGGGGACGCGCGGCACCGGAGCCTCGAAGAGACGGGCTGCGGCGATCTGCCGCAGGGTGCGACAGGATAATGAGAATGATTTGCGATTACAACAGAATGTTCACATTCCGCGTTCAGTCTCGGTCGTCCCGTGTCCAGATGCCGCCATGCTCCAGCCGCACCGGAAACTTCGCCACCGGCGAGTAGGCCGGCGCGCACAGGGCACGACCATCGCGAACATCGAAACGCGCCCCGTGCAGGACGCATTCGATGCTGGCGTCCGCCGGATCGAAGTGGCCGGAGGACAGTTCGAAGTCCTCATGGCTGCACTTGTCTTCCAGGGCATACAGCTCGCCGTCGTGGTTGAGGACCACGATGGGCGTGCCGGTCACCTCGTCGAACACGGTTTTCAGCTCGCCGGGCAGCAGCTCGCCCGCGGCGCACACGAACGTCCAGGTCTCGCTCATGCGGCGGCTCCCGTCAGCGGTTTCTCCAGGATCTCGAAGCGCAGGTTCGCGCGCTTGGGAATGCCGTAGCGCTCGTCGCCGTAGGGGAAGGGCTTCTTGATGCCCGTGCGCGCGTAGCCGCGGCGTTCATAGAACGCGATCAGCTCATCGCGGATGTCGATCACGGTCATGCGCATGGTCGGCAGCTGCCACTCCTCGCGCGCGATGCGTTCGGCCTCGGCCAGCATGGCCTTGCCCACGCCGCCGCCCTGCAGGTCGGGGCGTACCGAGAACATGCCGAAGTAGCCCGCGCCGTCCTCCTCGGCCACATGCGCGCATGCCAGCATTTCGCCGGCACGCTCTGCAACCAGAATGCGGCTGCGCGCGCGGCCGATGTCGCGCGCGAGGACATCGGGATCGATGCGCTGGCCGTCCAGCAGGTCGGCTTCCGTCGTCCAACCCTGTCGACTGACGTCGCCGCGGTAGGCGGACGTGACCAGGGCGACGAGGGCCGGGATGTCGGCGTGGGCGGCGGGGCGGAAGCTGAGGGTATCCATGCCGTCCATTGTAGGGCGGCTGCGGGCATGCCCGCAGCGTTACGCCAGTAGGGCGCGCGCCTTTTTCAGGGCGGCGATGAAGGCTTCCACTTCCTCGTGCGTGTTGTAGAACGCGAAAGAGGCCCGCAGCGTGGCGGCTACCCCGTAGAACTGCAGCAGCGGGTGCGCGCAGTGCTGGCCGGAACGGACGGCGACGCCTTCCAGATCCAGCAGCGTGGCCAGGTCGTGCGCGTGCGCCCCTTCGATCAGGAACGAGATCACCGCCGCTTTGTCCGGCGCGCGGCCGACGATGCGCAGGCCGTCGATCCGGTCCAGTTCCTCGGTGGCGTGCGCCAACAGTTCGGCCTCGCGGGCCTCCACGTTCGCCATGCCCAGCGCGTCCAGGTAGTCCACGGCCGCGCCCAGCCCGATGAAACCGGCGATGTTGGGCGTGCCGGCTTCGAACTTGTGCGGCGGGTCGTTGAACACCGTGCCGTCGAAGCTCACTTCCTTGATCATCTCGCCGCCGCCGATGAACGGCGGCATGGCCTGCAGGTGTTCCTTGCGCGCCCATAGCGCGCCGGTCCCGGTGGGGCCGCACATCTTGTGGCCGGTGAACGCGTAGAAATCGCAGCCGATCGCGGCGATATCGACCGCGCGATGCGGCACCGCCTGCGAGCCGTCCACCACGGTGACGATGCCGCGCTTGCGGGCTTCGCGGCAGATCTCGCGCACCGGATTGACCGTTCCCAGTACGTTGGAGGTGTGAGTGATCGCCAGCAGCTTCACGTCGCCGGTCATGGCGGCCTGCAGCGCGTCCAGGTCGAGCGTGCCGTCGGCGTGGATCTCCGCGACCTTGATCGTCGCGCCGGTGCGCTGGGCCATGAGTTGCCACGGCACGATGTTGGCGTGGTGTTCCATGCGCGACACCAGGATGACATCGCCCGCCTTCAGGCGCGGCAGCGCCCACGAGTACGCCACCAGGTTGATTGCGAACGTGGTGCCGCTGCACAGCACCAGTTCGTCCGGCCGCACGTTGAGGAAGCGCGCCAGCCTCTTGCGCGCGCCTTCGTAAGCATCCGTCGCTTCGGTGCCCAGCGTGTGCACGGCACGGCTGACGTTGGCGTTGTGCTGGCGGTAGAAGTCATCGACCGTCTGGATCACCGATGCCGGCTTCTGGCCCGTGTTGGCGCTGTCCAGATAGATCAGCGGCTTGCCATTCACCTGCCGTGTGAGCAGCGGGAAGTCCTCGCGCACGCGCGCCCAGTCGATCGCGGTGCGGGCACCGGACAGGGCCTCGCGGTTCATGGTGCCTCCAGCGCCGCCAGCGCGGCGTCCACCCGGGCGAGCAGGGCTTCGCGCACGCCGGCATGCGCGATGACGCCCAGCGGTTCGCGGCAGAACGCGGTGGTGAGCAGCTGCCGGGCTTCGGCCTGCGTCAACCCGCGCGAGCGCAGGTAGAACAGGGCATTGGCATCGAGCTGGCCGACCGTTGCGCCATGGGCGGCCTTCACTTCGTCGGCGTGGATCTCCAGCACGGGCTGGGTATCGATCTCGGCGTTGTCCGACAGCAGCAGGTTCTTGTTCGACAGCGCTGCATCAGTGCCGTCCGCACCCTCGCGGATCAGGATGCCGCCATGGAAGACCGCACGTCCACGGCCCGCGCCGAGTCCGCGCCAGGTCAGTTCGCAGGCGGTGTCCCGGCCGATGTGGTCGATGCCCAGGCGGGTATCGACATGCCGGCGCCCGCCGGCCAGCAGCACGCCGTTCGCCGTCAGGCGCGCGTTGTCGCCTTCCAGGCGTACGTTGAGCTCGTGGCGCGACAGCGCGGCGCCCAGCTCCAGGTCGACGCGCCGGTAGTCGGCATCGCGCGCGAGTACCGCGTCGGTACGCAGCAGCGAGGTGGCGCGCTCGCTGTCGCTCTGGATGCGCGCGTGCGAGAGGGTCGCACCCTTCGCCAGGTGCACGTGGCTCAGGGCGTTGATGAAGTGCGCGTGCGGCGTGGCAGCGAAGTGGTGTTCCACCACGGTCAGCGCGGCGCCTGCGCGCAGCTCGATCAGGTTGCGCAGATGCCAGGCGCGGTCGGCGCCGTCCTCGGTGCCGATGAAGACCAGATGCAGCGGCTGCTCGCTCCGCACGTCGGCCTCGGCGCGCAGCAGCAGGCCTTCGGTCGCCAGCGCGGCGTTGAGCCGTGCGAAGACTTCGTCGGTGCGCTCGAAACGACGCTGCAGGAAGCGCGCCGCGTCGCCGCCCTCCGCCAGTGCCTCGGACAGCAGCTGCAGGCTGACGCCGTCCGGCAGGTCGGTGGTGAGCGACAGCGCCACCGAGTAGCGGCCGTTGACGAACACCGCGCGCGGCGCCGGGATATCGGCCAGCAGCATCGGGTCCAGCGACGGCAGCGCCTCGACAGCGGCGAAGCTGCGACGTTCGAGTTGCCGCAGCGAGGTGTACTTCCACGCCTCGGTGCGCGGGCCGGGCAGGCCGTCGCGCAACGCCTCGTCGAGCGCAGCGCGGCGTGCAGCATCGCCGTGGAAGGTGGCCGACAGGGAATCCAGCAACGCGCTCATCAGGCGGCCTGCTCCGGAGCAACCCGGTCCTTGATCCACGCATAGCCGTGCTGTTCCAGCTCAAGCGCCAGTTCCGGGCCGCCGGTTTCGACGATGCGGCCGCCGGCCAGCACGTGCACCACGTCCGGCTTGATGTAGTCGAGCAGGCGCTGGTAGTGGGTGATGACCACGAACGCGCGGTCCGGCGAGCGCAGCGCGTTGACGCCGTCGGCGACGTTCTTCAGCGCGTCGATATCCAGGCCGCTGTCGGTCTCGTCCAGGATCGCCAGCTTCGGTTCCAGCACGGCGAGCTGGAAGATCTCGTTGCGCTTCTTCTCGCCGCCGCTGAAGCCTTCGTTGACGCCACGGTGGAGCAGTTCGTCCTTCAGGTGCAGCACGGCCAGCTTCTCGCGCACCAGCTTGAGGAACTGCATGGAGTCCAGCTCCGCCTCGCCGCGCGCCTTGCGCTGGGCATTGAGCGCCGCACGCAGGAAATAGGTGTTGTTCACGCCCGGGATCTCGACCGGGTACTGGAATGCCAGGAACACACCGGCGGCAGCGCGCTCTTCAGGTTCCAGTTCCAGCAGCGGCTTGCCGTCGAACTCGACGCTGCCGGCGGTGACCTCATAGCCCTCGCGGCCGGCCAGGATGTTGCCGAGCGTGGACTTGCCGGCGCCGTTGGGCCCCATGATGGCGTGCACTTCGCCCGGCTTCACCTCCAGCGAGAGGCCCTTGAGGATGTCCTTGCCGGCGACGCTGGCGTGGAGGTTGTCGATCTTGAGCATGTTCGTTTCCGTTTGATTCTTTCGAGCCCCTCTCCCGACGGCGACCAAAGGAAGTCCCGTGGGAGAGAGGGGTTGGGGTGAGGGGCGATGGAGTCCAGATGTTTGAGAGCGCCGGACTTCGTTGCCCCTCATCTGCCCTACGGGCACCTTCTCCCGACGGGGGAAGGGAAAAGCCTTATCCCACGCTGCCTTCCAGCGAAACCTCCAGCAGCTTCTTGGCTTCCACCGCGAACTCCATGGGCAGTTCGCGGAAGACCTGCTTGCAAAAGCCGTCGACGATCATACTGACGGCGTCTTCCTGGCCGATGCCGCGCGCGCGGCAGTAGAACAGCTGGTCGTCGCTGATCTTGGAAGTGGTGGCCTCGTGCTCCAGCGTCGCGGTGGGGTTCTTCACCTCGATGTAGGGGAAGGTGTGCGCGCCGCACTTCTTGCCGATCAACAGGCTGTCGCACTGGGTGTAGTTGCGCGCGCCGTCGGCGTTGCGGTCCACCTTCACCAGGCCGCGGTAAGTGTTCTGGCCGCGGCCGGCGCTGATGCCCTTGCTGACGATCTTGGATTTGGTGCGCTTGCCGATGTGGATCATCTTGGTGCCGGTATCGGCCTGCTGGCGATGGTGGGTCAGCGCCACCGAGTGGAACTCGCCCACCGAGTCGTCACCCAGCAGCACGCAGGACGGGTACTTCCAGGTGATCGCCGAGCCGGTTTCCACCTGCGTCCACGTCACCTTGCTGCGGTCGCCCCTGCATTCGGCGCGCTTGGTGACGAAGTTGTAGATGCCGCCACGGCCTTCCTCGTCGCCCGGATACCAGTTCTGCACCGTGCTGTACTTGATCTCGGCGTCCTCCAGCGCGACCAGCTCGACGACTGCGGCGTGCAGCTGGTTCTCGTCGCGCATCGGTGCGGTGCAGCCTTCCAGGTAGGACACGTAGGCCTTGTCCTCGCAGATGATCAGCGTGCGCTCGAACTGGCCGGTGTGGCCGGCATTGATACGGAAATAGGTGCTCAGTTCCATCGGGCAGCGCACGCCCCTGGGGATGAACACGAAGCTGCCGTCGGAGAACACCGCCGAGTTCAGCGCGGCGAAATAGTTGTCGCCCACCGGCACCACGGTGCCCAGGTACTGCTTGACCAGTTCGGGATGCTCCTGGATCGCGTCCGACATCGAGCAGAAGATGATGCCCTTCTCGGCCAGTTCCTTGCGGAAGGTGGTGCCGACGGACACGGAATCGAACACCGCGTCCACCGCCACGCCGGCCAGCTTGGCGCGCTCGTGCAGCGGCACGCCCAGCTTGTCGTAGGTGTCCAGCAGTTCCTGCGGCACCTCGTCCAGCGAGGCGTACTTCGCCTTCGGCGCGCTGTAGTAGCTGATGGCCTGGAAATCGATGGGGCCGATCTTCAGCTTGGCCCAGTGCGGCGCCGGCATGGTCAGCCAGTGGCGGTAGGCGGCCAGGCGCCATTCGGTCATCCATTCCGGTTCGTTCTTCTTCGCCGACAGGGCGCGGACGACGTCCTCGTCCAGGCCGGGCGGCAACGAATCGGATTCGATGTCGGTGATGAAGCCGGCGTCGTAGCGACGTCCCAGCTGTTCCAGGATTTCAGCGTTCTCGGTGGCCATGGGGCTGCCTGCGGTTCAGCGGGTGGCGACCTGCACGGCGATGGGGCGCCTGCGCATGTCGTCGGAAGAGGAGGGGGGCGGGGCGATCATCTGCGCCAGGGTGAAACCGCGCAGGGCGTCGGCCACCACATCGTTGATCAGGCGCCAGTTGGCGCGCGCGCCGCACTGGTGGGCGATGCCGCAGTGGCTTTCGCTCTGGCTGCATTCGGTCATCGCCAGCGGTCCTTCCATGGCCTCGACGATCTGGATCAGGCTGATGTCGGCCGCTTCGCGGCTCAGGCGGTAGCCGCCGTGCACGCCGCGCAGGCCTTCCACCAGCCCGGCCTGCGCCAGCGGTTTCAGCACCTTGCTCACGGTCGGCGTTTCCAGGCCGGAATGTTCGGCCAGGTCGGACGCACTGAGGATCTCGCCCGGCCGGGCGGCGAGCACGGTCAGGACGACGGTGGCGTAGTCGGTCAGCTTGGTGACGCGGAGCATGGGGCGGGGGAATCCATAAAACGTACCGAAATTGTACGCTTTTGGTCCGCCGGGCTCAAATGCGGGGGTTTCCCCCGTTCAGGCGGGCGCCGCGCGGCTGACGAATGTCACCCGCGAAGGCTGACGGCTTGGACTGATGCGGCCGCCGGCGCGCAGGGAAGATGGCCATCGTCCACTCCGGACGGTCTCTTTCCCAGGATTGCCTCCATGAACACCACCCACGCTTCTTCCGCTTCCACGCCATCGGGTCACGGCCTGGACCAGAGGTTCGTCTGGCGCGTGCTGCTCGCCATTGGCGGCGTATACCTGGCCGTAAAGCTGTTTCGCGGACTGGGTCAGTTGTTCTGGACCGTGTTCGGTCTGGCACTGGGCTTCTTCTGGATGTTCGACGGCCGCCTCGGATGAGGCGGCCCTAAGGCTTCAGTGGGCCGCAGGCGCATCTGCCGGCGGGGTCGGCAGCACCAGGCCCAGGTACGGCGCCGGGGGCGTCTGGCCCGGCGGCAGGGCCTCGGGCGCGGGCTGGCCGGCAGCGCCCAGCGAATGGATGAAGCGGTAGATCGCGCGACGGTCTTCCTCGGTCATCGCGCGCACGGCGAAGTCCGGCATCATCGGTCGGGTGCGCAGGTTGGCGCTGTATTCCAGCCATTGCGCTTCGGTCAGCTGCTGCATGCGCAGGCGCAGGTTGCTCGGATAGGTGGTACCCCACGGACCATGGAAGCCCATCGGCGAACCCACCAGCCAGCCCGCCTTGTCGGTCGTGCCGCCGGATTCGGCATAACCGGGCGTGTGGCAGTCGTTGCAGCCGGTGGTCCGCACCAGGTATTCGCCCCGGGCCAGCAGGTCGGTGTCGCTGGGTGAGGACGGCGGCAGACGTGAGGTGGTCCGGGTTTCGGAGGGCTGGCAGGCGGACAGGGCCAGGCACAGGGCGGTGGCGAACAGGATCGGGTGGGCGCGCATGGAGGCGGTCGCAATGAGGGGAACGGGCATCGAACGCGCCGCCCTGCGCGGACCGGCCACGCGTCCGGGCGGAGGCGTTCAGGCAACGGAAAGTTGGGAAACGCCGCGCGTTGGGCGAGAATCGTCCCTCCTCCCTCCCGCCGGACCCCCGCATGCCCCGCAAGATCGAAGCCCGCCAATCCGACATCCACGGCAACGGCGTGTTCGCCATCGCCCCGATCGAGAAGGGCGAGCGGGTGGTGGAATACAAGGGCAAGCGCCGCACGCACGAGGAAGTGGACGCCGACGACACCGGCGACGTGGACTCCGGCCACACCTTCCTGTTCACGCTCAACGATGAGTACGTGATCGACGCCAACCACAAGGGCAACAAGGCGCGCTGGATCAACCACAGCTGCGATCCCAACTGCGAAGCGGTGATCGAAGAGCACGACGGCAAGAACCGCAAGAAGGACAAGGTGTTCATCGAGGCCATCCGCGCCATCAAGCCTGGCGAGGAGCTGACCTACAACTACGGCATCACCCTGGACGAGCCGCATACGGCGCGCCTGAAGAAGATCTGGGCGTGCAGGTGCGGCAGCAAGAAGTGCACGGGCACGATGCTGCAGCCCAAGAAAGGGCGCTGATCTCCACTTGGCACGGATGCCGCAGGAAGCCGGAAGGTTGAAATGACCGAAGGCAGGTGTGGCGGCCGTGCCGCGCGGCTAACGTGCGCGCACCGGACCCACCCCCGATCCCCATGATGCTTACCCGATTCGCCGGCGCGCTTGCGCTGGTCCTGCCGTGTGCCGCGGTGCAGGCCGTCGAGATCGATGGCCGCATCCACTCCGCCGAGTGGCAGGGCGCGCAGCACGTCGCCGACTTCCGCAAGACCCAGCCGCTGACCGGCGAACGCGGTTCGCTCGCCACCGAGGCCTGGGTGCTCGCCACGCCGGATGGCCTGGCCATCGCGTTCCGCAACGCCCAGCCGCCCGACGTGCCCCGTACGCGGCAAAAGGTGCAGCGCGACTTTGACGAACAGGTCGACCGCGTCAATGCCTTCGTCGATTTCGACGGCGACGGGCGCACCGGCTACGCCTTCACCGTCAGTTCCACCGGCGGCATCGCCGACGAAATCATCACCAACGAGAACCAGTTCAGCGACGACTGGGACGGCCAGTGGCGGCATGCGGTGGCCGAGGACGAACAGGGCTGGTCGGTCGAAATGCTGATCCCGTGGCACACCGCGCCCATGCGCGACGGCACGGACGGCCAGCGCACGCTGAAGGTGTTCCTGGCGCGCGTGATCGGCTCCACCGGCGAGCGCATGGCGTGGCCGCAGGCGAGCTTCGAGCGTCCGCGCTTCCTGTCGGATTTCGCGCCGATCACCGTTGCGCGGTACGACCAGTCGTTGCTCGCCATCACGCCCTACGTGTCCGGCCTGTACGACAACGTCGGCGGCGGCAACGATTTCAACGGCGGCGCGGACATCTTCTGGAAGCCGAACGGCCGCTTCCAGCTGTCGGCTACGGTCAATCCCGACTTCGGCCAGGTGGAAGCGGACGACCTGGTGGTGAACTTCAGCGCCACCGAGACCTTCATCAGCGACAAGCGTCCGTTCTTCACCGAGAACCAGGGCATCTTCGAACTGACCACGCCGTCGGACGACAGCCAGCAGCTCTACACGCGCCGCGTGGGCAGCACCGGCGACATCACCGCGGCGGTCAAGTTGAACGGCAGCCTGGGCCGAGCGAACTACGGCCTGTTCTCCGCCGACGAGGATGGCGCTACCGGCCGCCGTTACCACGCGGTGCGGCTGGTACGCGATTTCGACATGCAGAATCTGGGCGCCATGCTGACCCGCGTCGACGATCCCTGGCGCGACCGCGAGGCCACCGTGCTCGGCGTTGACCACAACTGGCGGCCGACCGCGCGCTGGAACATCCGCACGCGCCTGCTGGGCAGCCGCATCGACCAGGCCGGTGACGTGCTGGAGGACTACGGCGCCACCGTCTGGGCCGACTACGAGATGGACCACGGCTGGCGCCAGCAGTGGATCGCCATGCACTTCGGCAACGACCTGCAGCTCAACGACTTCGGCTACCTGTCGCGCAACAGCACCAACTACCTGCACTGGGAAGTGCGCAGGCGGTTCACCGGCCTGCCGGTGGCGTCTCGCTATTCGTCCAAGGACTGGCGCTGGCGCGTCAGCAGCAACCACAACAACCACGGCGAGAAGCTCAACGACCAGTTCCGCATGAGCCGCGAAGGCCAGCTGCGCGACGGCAGCTACGAGTATGCGCAGATCAACGTCAACAGTGCGGGGATCAGCGATACGTTGCTGCGCGGCAACGGTATCGTGCGTCTGCCGGCGAACTTGAATGCGTATTTCGAGTACGAGCGTCCGCGCAAGGGCAACTGGGCGCACGAGGTCGAGGTCGAGGCCTTCGGTGGCGGCCTGGCGGGCAACCGCAAGCTGGGTTCGGCCTTCTGGTATGAGGCCACGTACTTCATCAACGACGCCTTCAGCCTCAACGCGGGTCTGAACCTCGTCAGGCGCCCGGACTGGCTGATCTGGCAGGGGGCCGCGCAGGGCGACCTGGTGGGCGCGTTCGACGGTCGCGAGACGACGCTGCGCGCCGGCCTGGACTGGAACATCGACCCGCGGCAGGAGCTTCGCGTGAAGCTGGAGGCGATCGCCATCAGTGCGCGGGCGCACGATGCGTGGCGCTTCGATGCGACCGGGCACGCGGTGGCGGCCAGCGACACGGTCGAGGACTTCCAGGTGCGCAACCTCGGTTTCCAGGTGCGCTACCGCTACGAACTCGCGCCGCTGTCCTACCTGTACGTGGTGTACGCCCGCGGCGGCTACGAGCAACTGGCCGGCACGGACGGCACCGACGACGCACTGCGCGACAGTTTCAGCCTGCGCAACGACGAGCAGCTGATCGTGAAGCTGAGCTACCGTTTCGAACTGTAGCGGCACCGCCCGGCGGCCAGGCAATGCCGCACGCCTGGCCATCGAACGGCCTGGCGCCGTAGAGCGGCGCCGGGCTCAGCGTGTGCCGTCCATCGGCAACTGCAGTTCCACGTGGCCGTCGCGGATCCGCAGCGAATCGGCCGTCAGCGTGCCGGGCACCTGCGCGAGCTCCTCGGCGCTCAACCGGTACAGCGGGCGGGTGCGGGCGTACTCGCGGATCAGGTCCTGCAGTACGTCGCGCGAACCGCCGGGCAGGCCGCGCCCGCCCGCGGCGGAACCCAGGTGTTCCAGGTGCGGATCCACCAGGTGCAGGCCGCGCGTGCCGGGGTCGTAGCGCAGGCCGCTGCTGACGACCACGTTGCCGTACTCCAGGCGCTCGCCCGTGGCCAGGGCGATGTCATAGTTCATCTGCAGGTGCACGCGCTCGCCTGGCTGCGGGATGCTGATGTCGGGATCGCTCAGGGTCAACGATGCGAAACCTTCCAGCAGCGACTCTTCCAGCGGAAAGCCGGCGCGCGCGGCGGTCTGCAGCTGTCCCGCATCGAACCGCAGTACGGCAGGGGTGGCAGCCAATGCCAGGACAGGCGCGGCCAGGAAAGCGAGCAGCGCAAGGCGGGCCATAAGCGGCTTCATCATCGTGTCGCCTCTCACTGCAGGGGGATGACCACGCGGCCACCCTCGATCTGGGGGTTGCCGATCTGCTTGCTGGCCGGCAGGCGGCGCAGTACGTCGCTCTCGATCCTGTAGACCGGCTCGCTGCGCGCGTACTCCTGCAGCACGGTATTGACCAGCTGGCGGGTACCGCCGGACATCAGCGAGCCCGCGCCGGGCACGTCCACGGAGAGGATTTCCGGGTTGTCCAGATGCAGGCCACGGGTGGCGGGGTCGTAGCGCAGGCGGCTGGCCAGCGCGAAGTGCCCGCGGCTGACATCGCGCGCGCCCAGCGCGCTCACGCCGATGTCGAAGTCCAGGCGCAGCCGGTCGTCGCCGGTGGGAATGCTCAGGCGCGGGTTGGTCAGCGTGGCGGACACCAGGCCGCCGAGCTTGTCGAACTCGCGCGGGAAGCTCTGGTTGAGGTAGCGCTGCAACTGCGGCTGGGTGAAGTTGATCTGGTTTCCCAGCAGGCCGGTGACCGCATTGAGCGTGCTGCAGCCCGCCAGTGCGAGCGTGGCGCCGGCGGCAAGGGCGAGGGTGAAGAACTGGCGTCGGGTGCGGCGCATGGCAGGCTCCGGAAGGCGTCGGCGCACCATAGCCGGGCATGCCTGTCCGGACGCTAACCGGCGTGGTCGGCGAAATGGCGCTTGCGTTCGGCGGTGTAGCGCCACCACGGCGTGGGCGGGCCACCTTCCATGAAGCGCACGGCGGCGATGAAGCATTCGCACAGGCAGGGGTCGTGGCGCTGGCCGGTGGCGGCGTTCACCCGTTCGTACAGGGCATACGGGTCCTGGCGCACCAGCGCCCGTGGCGTGGCGATCCCGATGCCGCGCAGGTCGCCTGCGATGGACGGCCCGATGTTGGGGATGTCCTCGAGGGTGGCGGCTTCGGCGGCATGGCGGGCCTTCATCGTGCGGAGTTTACCCCCGCGACGTCGCGCTCAGCCGGCGTCGCGACCGCGCTCCTTCAGCGAACGGATGAACTCGCCCATGTGCGGGCGCAGGGGTGCGAACAGGTCGTCGGCGTCCTTGCGGTGGTCGAGCATCAGCCCGCTCAGCAGCTTGGTGCCGACGACCAGCGCGGCGCGCTCGTCGCCGCTGAGGCCGCGCTGGCGCTGGATGTTCTCGAGAATGCGCATCCAGTCGTCATGGCAGGCGTGTTCGAATTCGATGGTGCAGCGGCCATTGCACTGCAGGCCATCGTCCTCGATGGGCGTGACGGTGATGCGGTAGCGGTGGGTGTCGTTGGGCATGGGGGCGTGCGCCGGTGGCGCGGTGGGGACCATGGCCAAGATAGGCGCGCCCGGCAGCCCTAACGAGGGGGCGCGCCGTGATGGACTGTTCCGCCGGCCGGCGTGGTTCAGCGAACGGTCGTGGACGTGGCGCCGGCCCGGAACAGCGGCAGGGGATCGTAGGCGCCCTGCGCGCCGTAGATGCCGTAGTGCAGGTGCGGCGGCGTCCCGCGCGCATTGCCCGACGTGCCGACGAAACCCAGCACGTCGCCCGCGCGGATCGCCTGGCCGGTGGACAGGCCGGGCGCCCAGTCGTCGAGGTGCGCGTAGTAGTGCCGCTCGCGACCCGGGCCCAGCACCCACACCTGCCGGCCCCCCAGGCCGCTGTCGCGGATGGCGACGACGATGCCGCGCGTGGCGCTGCGCACGGGCGTGCCGCGCGCGGCGAAGATGTCCACGCCCTGATGCGTGCGGTCCGTACCGCGTGGCGCGCCGAACGTGTCGGCGATCTGCCGCGCACGCACGCCGTCCACCGGTACTGGCAAGGCGTCGGGCGGCGATGCGCGCGAGATGTCCCACCACATGCGCGGCGACGCCATGAACGGTCGGCTCCATGCCCATGCGAGCAGGAGGCCGAGCAATGACAGTGTGAGCAGCCACCAGGCGATGCGTCGCCCGCGGCGCGCGGCAGGCCGCATGTGGCGGGTCAGGGCAGTGCCGGCGGCTGTGGCTGCGCCAGCTGGCGCTCCAGCTGCGCCTTCAGCGATGGCTCGAGCCGCAGTTGCTTCGCCAGCTCGTCCAGATAGGCGCGTTCCATGAAGTTCTGCTCGTCGGCCACCATCAGGCTGGCCAGGTACATCTCCGAAGCGATCTCCGGCGTGCTGCCGGCGCGCGCGACTTCCGCCGGGTCCAGCGGCTTTTCCAGTTCGGCATGCAGCCACTGCTGCAGTTCGCCGTCGGTGCCGATGCGCGAGAACTCGCCTTCGATCACTTCGCGTTCGCGCGCGTCGATATGGCCATCCGCCTTGGCGGCCGCCACCAGCGCCTTCAGGATCGCCTGGCTGCGCAGTTCCGCCTGCGGGGGCGGCAGCCGGTCCACCGTCTGCGGTCCCGCGCCGGCCGCGAAGCCGCCCTGCTGCTGCTTGTAATCGTTGTAGGCGCGGTAGGCCATCACGCCGATCGCCGCCAGGCCGCCATAGGTGGCCAGCTTGCGCGAGGTCTTGTTCTTGCCCAGCAGCAAGCCCAGCGCGCCGCCGGTGATCGCGCCCTTGCCGAAGTCGGCATTGAGCACGCTGCCGTTGCCACTGGAGGATTTGAGCAGGTGGTCGAGGAAACCCTGGATCTTCATGCGTGGTGCGCCTTGTTCGGAAGGGACACTCCGGACCTGCGGGCAGCAGCATGCGATCACAAGGGGTGACCTGCGGCAGGGGTCGTACCGGCGGGCAAAAAAAAACGGGACGGCCAGGCCGTCCCGTTCGGGTCACACGAGGCGCGCGGCGATCAGGCCGCGGCGTCCTTCAGCTTCTTCAGCGGACGCACCTTGACCTTCACCGAGGCGGGCTTGGCGGCGAACCACTGCTCTTCCTTGGTGAACGGGTTGATGCCCTTGCGCTTCGGCTTGGCCGGCACGTTGACGGCGGTGATCTTCAGCAGGCCCGGCAGGGTGAAGGCGCCGGCGCCCTTCTTGTTGATGGACGCATGCACGGCGCTTTCCAGCGAGGCCAGCACGGCGCGGACGTCCTTGGCGGCCACGGCGGTGACTTCGGCGATGTGGGCGACGAGGCCCGACTTGCTCAGCGCTTCCTTGATCGGCTTCGGCGCGGCCGGCTTGGCGGCGGCCTTCGGTGCAGCTTTCTTGGCGGCCTTCTTCGGCGCGGCCTTCTTGGTGCTCTTTGCCATGTGTCCTGTCTCTACGGTCGAGTGGTTGGGTAATCGGGCCGATCGCGTCGGCATGCGAAATGTAGGGCAAAGAACTGGCGGCGCCAAGAGCGGAAAGGCCCCAAAACGCCTTTTTTTTCGGTTTTTTCTGGTTTCGCCTCCGCCGCACGTCGGAAATCGCCGGCGCCGCGACCGAAACGGCGGACGATCATGCACCGGCTGCGGCATCCATCGCGCTGCACCGCGACAGGATGCCGCACCCCGCGGCGCCGCTCAGTCCTCGTCGTGCCGTGGCCGGTAGGCCTCCATCAACTTCTGCTGCACCGCCGGTGGAACGGGCTCGTAGTGGCTGAAATCCAGGCTGTAGCGACCCCGGCCGGCGGTCATCGATTTCAGTTCCGCGGCATAGCCTTCCAGCTCCGCCAGGGGAACCTGCGCCTTCACCAGGATCTCGCCGCGCACGGTGTCGGTGCCGTTGATGCGTGCGCGCTTGCCGGCGAGGTTGCCGGTGATGTCGCCGACCTGCGCTTCCGGTACCGCCACCTCCAGGTCCACCACCGGCTCGAGCACCTGCGGCCTGGCCTTGGCGATGGCATCGAGGAACGCCTTCTTGCCGGCGGCGACGAACGCCACCTCCTTGCTGTCCACTGGATGGTGCTTGCCGTCATGGACGATCACCCGCAGGTCCTGCAGCGGATAGCCGGCGACCGCACCCGCCGACAGTACCTGGCGCACGCCTTTCTCCACCGCCGGCAGGAACTGCCCGGGGATGGTGCCGCCCTTCACCTCGTCGACGAATTCGAAGCCGGCGCCACGCGGCAGCGGCTCGATGCGCAAAGCCACTTCGCCGAACTGGCCGGCGCCGCCGGTCTGCTTCTTGTGGCGATGGTGGCCCTCGGCCTTCGCCGCGACGGTCTCGCGGTAGGCGATGCGCGGCGGCCGCGTCTTCACCTCCACGCCGTGGCGTTCCTTCAGCCGCTCCAGCATGACCCGCAGGTGCAGGTCGGACAGGCCGCGGATCACAGTCTCGTTCAATTCGGGCTGGTGTTCGACCACGAAGGCGGGATCCTCCTCCGCCAGCTTCTGCAGGGCGATGGACAATTTCTGTTCCTGGCCCTTGCTGGCGGCCTCGATGGCCAGGCCGAACATGGGCTTGGGAAAATCGATCGGGGCCAGGTGGATGTGGTCCTCGTCGTGGCTGTCGTGCAGCACGGCGTCGAAGTGCAGGTCCTCCACCTTGGCCACCGCGGCGATGTCGCCGGGGATGGCCTGTTCGATCTCCATGTGGTCCTTGCCCCTGAGCTTGAACAGGTGGCCCACCTTGAAGGGCTTCTTGCCGTCGGCGACGAACAGCTGCGAGTCCTTCTTCAGCGTGCCCTGGTACACGCGGAAGATGCCCAGCTTGCCGACGAACGGGTCGTTGATGATCTTGAAGACGTCGGCGATGACATGCGCGCGCGGGTCGGGCACGGCCTCGATCGGTTGCGGGTCGCTGCCGTTGAGTTTGACGAATGGCGGCGGATTGGCTTCGGCCGGATTGGGGAACAGGCGCTCGGCCACGTCCAGCAGTTCCTTGACGCCCACGCCCGTGCGTGCCGATGCGAAGCACACCGGCACCAGATGGCCTTCGCGCAGGCACTGCTCGAAGGCGTCGTGCAGTTCCTCGCCGGACAGTCCGCCTTCGCCCAGGTCCAGGTAGTGTTCCATCACGGTCTCGTTGATCTCCACCACCTGGTCGATGATCTTCTGGTGCCAGTCGGCCACATCGCCCAGGTCGGAGACGCCGGTGGATTGCCGGAAGCAGTCGATGACCGCCTTGCCGCCGTCGGCGGGCAGGTTGAGCGGCAGTACTTCGGGGCCGAACTCCTCGCGCAGCGCCGCCAGCACGCCGGCGCAGTCTGCGCCTTCATGGTCGATCTTGTTGATGACGATGGCGCGGCACAGGTGGCGTTGGGCGGCGCGTTCCATGAGGCGGCGCGTGCCATGCGCGACGCCCTGGTCGGCGTCGACCACGATCAGGGCGGTTTCCACCGCGGAAAGGGCCGACAGTGCCGGACCGCGGAATTCCGGATACCCCGGCGTGTCGATCAGGTTGACGTGCATGCCGCCGTGGTCGGTGCTGGCGATGGCGGTATCGATGGAGTGGCCGCGGCTCTTCTCGAGGGGATCATGATCGGACACGGTGGTGCCGCGCTCGATGGTGCCTGCCACCTGGAGGGCGCCGCCGGCATGCAGCAGGGCTTCGAAGAGCGTTGTTTTGCCGGCGCCGGGGTGGCCTGCCAGGGCCACGTTGCGGATCTGTTGCGTGCTGTACGACATGAGGCCGTTCCTCCCGTAGGTTGGGTCGAAGGGCCGTCATGGCTGTCCGGGCAGAGCGCGTCCCGTGAGCGTGGCACTCGGCGGGCGGTCATGGCGGGCGGCCAGCATCGGCGTGCGGGGGTGGAGGGGTCAAGTCGCACTGCGGTACATGGCGTGAACATCCGGCGGTGTACCCTGCGTTTCCCCTGACCCGAGGAGTACGACCATGGCTTTGAAGCGTTACGCCGATGCGGTGTGGGCCGGCGACCTGCAGTCCGGCAAGGGCAGCCTCAGCACGCCGCAGAGCGGCCTGTTCGAAGGCCAGAACTATTCGTTCAAGACCCGCTTCGGCGACGAGAAGGGCACCAACCCGGAGGAACTGCTGGCGGTCGCGCATGCCGGCTGCTTCACCATGGCGCTGTCGGCGGTACTGGGCAAGGCGGGCTTCACACCCGACAAGCTGCAGACACGCGCTGAGGCGACGATGGAGCCGGGCATGGATCCGGGCCCGACGATCACCGCGATCAAGCTGACCGTCTCGGCCAGCGTGCCGGGGATCAGTGCGGCGCAGTTCGAGGAGATCGCCCAGCAGGCCAAGGCGGGCTGCGTGATCTCGCGTGCGCTGTCGGTGCCGGTGTCGCTGGAGGCGACCCTGCTTTGACGCGTTCGCGCGCCGTGCTGCTCGTGCATGGTGCGGGCGGTGGCGGCTGGGAGTGGAACGTTTGGCGTGGCGTGTGGGAGGCGGCGGGCTTCCGGGTGGCGGCCCCCGACCTCATGCCCGCGCGCAGCGACGTGGCGGCCACGCGTCTGCAGGATTATCAGGCGCAGGTGCGCGCGGCGCTGGCGGCATTGCCGCGGCCGCGCGTGCTGGTCGGTGCAAGCCTGGGCGGATTGCTGGCGCTGGATGCCGCCGAGGGCGCGGATGCGGTGGTGCTGGTGAATCCGTTGCCTCCGGTGCCGTGGCACGTGGACATGCCGGCGCGCGATTGGCCGGATGTGGTGCCGTGGCGGCGCGCTGCCCGTCTGAGCGGTACGCGCGAAGGAATGCCCGATGCGGACGACGCGACGGCGCTGTTTGCGTTCCGCCACTGGCGCGACGAATCCGGTGCGGTGCTGCGCGAGGCCTGGCGCGGTGTCGCGACGGAACGTCCCGCATGCCCGATGTTGTGCGTGGTGTCCGCACATGACGATGACGTGCCACCTTCGATCACGCGCGCCATGGCCGAGGCGTGGGGCGCGGACGTGCTGCAAACGGTTTCAGGTTCGCATGTCGGGCCGTTGCTGGGGCGCGAAGCAGCCGGCATCGCCGCGCAAGCTGTCGAATGGCTAAACCGGGCCGCGAAAGCCGGCTGAGTTCAGCGGTGTTTCACCCGCATCGGCCGAGCATGCCCCCACGCCAATCCGGCGTGGGGGAGTACCCGAGATGAAGCGTCTATCCGCCACCGTGCTGGCCATCGGCCTGCTCGCTTCCGGCATGGCATCCGCGCAGTCCGCGCGCTACTACGGCACGACGGATCGCTACGGCGAAGAACCCTATTACGATTATGCGCGCGTGGTGCGCGTGGACCCGATCATCGATGATGGTTATGGCCGCAATGACGGCTATGCCAACACGACGACGGGGCAGCGCTGCTACTACCGCAACGCCGATGACGTATACGCCCGCGACGAATACCGTGATGGCTATCGCAACGACGGCTATCCCGACGATCGCTATGGCGACGACGGCTACTACGGCGACCGCCGCTATCCGGACCGTTCCGCCGAGACGGGCCGTACCGTCGCCACGGTGATCGGCGGCATCGCCGGCGCGGTGCTCGGCAGCAAGGTCGGCGACGGCAGCGGCCGTTATGTCGGCACCGCGGTGGGTTCGATGGTGGGCGGCATGGCCGGGCGCTCGATCTACGACAACGCACAGCGCGATCGCCGCGTGCAGCGGGGACAGGTTCGCGTCTGCGATCCGGTACCCGCCGGCAATGGTCGCTATGGCGACGATTACTATGGGGACGGCCGTGTCAGTGGATACCACGTGACCTACGAATACGGCAACCGCACCTACCATACCCGTACCGATCATCACCCCGGTGACCGTATCCGCATCCGGGTGGACGTCCGCCCGGAGTAAGTAAGGATCGCCCAGGCCTTTCATGCGGACACCACGTCGCAGGGCAGGGGAATGCCGCAACCGAGGGGCCGCAAGGCCCCTCTTTTGTTGCCGTGCGCGACGCCATTGCGCATAGTCGCGCCCTGGACCGATTGGGGAGAGCGGCATGAGGCGTCTGGCGTGGTTGACGGGATTGGGTGTGGGATGCGTGGTTGTCGCGGGCCTAGCGCAGGCGCAGGTCCACGTGCTGACGGCGGAGCGCGTGCACACGTCCGATCCGGCGCACCCGGTTGCGCAGGCGATCGCCTGGGATGCGCAGGGCCGCATTCTCGCTGTTGGCGACGCCGACGACCTGCGCGCCCGGTATCCCGACGCCCGCCGCGTGGAAGCGCCCGGCAAGACCGTCATTCCCGGCCTGATCGATGCGCACGGTCATGTGATGGGCCTGGGCTACGCGCTGATGCGTGCGGACCTGGTGGATGCGCGCGACAAGGCGGACGTGATCGCGCGGTTGCGCGAATACGAAAAGCAGCTGCCCGCCAATGCGTGGCTGCTGGGCAGCGGCTGGGACCAGAACGACTGGCCGGAGAAGGCGTTTCCCACGGCCGCCGACCTGGATGCGGCCTTTCCCGATCGCCCCGTGTGGCTGGAGCGCGTGGACGGCCATGCCGGCTGGGCCAACAGCGCGGCGCTGCGCACGGCTTCGGCGAAGGCGTCGCGACCGCTGGACGGCGAGTGGCAACCGGATGGCGGCCGTATCGAGCGAGCGGGCGGCCGCCCGACCGGCGTGTTCATCGATGCGGCCATGTCGCTCGTCCATGCGGTGGTGCCGGCACCCGACGCGGCTTACCGCCGGCAGGCGCTGGAGAAGGCCACCCAGGCTGCCGTGCGCAACGGACTCACCGGCGTGCACGACATGGGCGTATCGCGCGAGGACCTGGCACTGATGAAGCAGTTCGCCGACGAGGGGCGGTTGCCCTTGCGCATCGACGCCTATGCCGATGGCGACGACGCGGCGCTGGCGGACCTGTGTGCCGGCGGGCTGTACCGCCATGCCGGCGGCCGCCTGCAGATGCGGGGCGTGAAGCTGTACGCCGACGGCGCGCTGGGCAGCCGGGGCGCCGCCCTGCTGGAGGACTACAGCGACGATCCCGGCAACCGTGGCCTGCTGGTGACCGAACCGGCGGCGCTTGAAGCGGCCATGCGCAAGGCGCGCGGCTGCGGCGTGCAGGTGGCGACGCACGCCATCGGCGACCGTGGCAACCGGCTGGTGATGGATGCCTATGCGCGCGTGCTGGGCGATGCGGCGAAGACCGATCATCGCTGGCGCGTCGAACATGCGCAGGTGGTGGCGCCGGAGGAGTTTCCGCGATTCGCCGCATTGGGCGTGATCGCCTCGATGCAGCCTACGCATGCGACGTCCGACATGCCATGGGCGCAGGACCGGCTGGGACCGGTACGCATCCGCGGCGCCTATGCCTGGCAGCGCCTGCAGGCCAGCGGCGCGAAGCTGGCGCTGGGTTCGGATTTCCCGGTGGAATCGGTCGATCCGCGTCGCGGCCTGCACGCCGCAGTGACGCGCCAGGACGGACAAGATGCACCCGCGGGTGGCTGGATGCCCGACCAGCGCCTCAGCGCGGTCGAAGCGCTACGGGGTTTCACGGCCGACGCGGCATGGGCGGCGCATGACGAGGGCGAAGTGGGTCGGCTCGCGCCGGGCCTGCGTGCGGACTTCGTCGTGCTCGACGAGGATCCGCTGGCGGTGCCGGGCGAGCAACTCGACGACCTGCACGTCCGCTCAACCTGGGTGGATGGCAAGGCGGTGTACGAAGCAGAGTAACGGCTACATCTGCAGGAGCGATGTAAGTCGCGACCGGGGCGTTGGGTGAGTGGCGATGCGTGGCGCATGCATACACCAGGGTTTCCTCGTACCGCCTGCCTTGCGGTCGCGACTCACGTCGCTCCTACAGTGGGCGCGAACGCATCACCAGTCGATCTGCCCGGTCACGATGGTGCGCACATGGCCGCCGGACCAGACATCGCCGGCATCGTCGACGCGCAACTGCAGGCGGGCGTCGTAGCCCACCTCGCGGCCCTGGCTGACGATGTAGCGTCCGTCGCGGCCGGGCAGGCCATCACGTGATTTCAGCCACGCCGCCAGCGTGGCGTTCGCCGCACCGGATGCCGCGTCCTCGAACGCCGCCGGTGCACCGACGAAGGCGCGCACGGCCAGGTCGTAGTCGCGGCCCGGTGTGCGTGCGTAGGCGCACACGCCCATGCTGTCGGTGGCCCGCGCCAGGGCACTGATCGCATCCCAGTCGGGCGTGGCGGTCCGCAGCGCGGCTTCGTCGCGCACCTCGGCCAGCCACCAGCGGCGGCCGCCATCGACCAGGGCGGGCGGCAGCGCGCCGGGAGGCAGGGTCGCGAGGGCGGCACCCAGCAGCGCGTCGCCTGCGGGATCGCCTTCATTCACCACGGTCGCGCGCGGCGTGCGCACGGCGATCGTGCGCGCCGCGCCGTCGCCCTCGACGCGCAGCGGCAGCACGCCGGCCGCGCCTTCCTGCATCAGCAGGCCATCGACGGGCGCGGCAAGGCCGGCATCGAGCACCACGTGCGCGGTACCGACGCTGGGATGGCCGGCGAACGGCACCTCGCGGCGCGGGCTGAACATGCGCACCGCGTAGCTGGCACCCGGGCGCGTGGGCGCGAAGACGAAGGTGGTTTCCGGCAATCGCGTCCAGCGGGCGATGGCCTGCATGGCGGCGTCATCGAGCCCGGCGGCGTCGAGGACGACGGCCAGTGGATTGCCCGCGCCGGGGCGGTCGGCGAACACGTCCAGCTGGACGTAGCGGCGAGAGGTCATGGGGGGGATTCGCGTGGGGGCCGGGCAGCTTATCAAGTCGGTTGGCTGCCGACGGGGTTCGTTGCATGCGGTACGGTCCGGGTCGCACGCGGGGCCTTGGGCTAGAATCGACGGTTCACGCCCGAAGGGTTCGGGCATCCTCGCCACTCTATCCATGCCTTCTGCCACTCCCGCGTCTGATCGTTGGATCGTCCTCAAGTTCGGCGGCACCTCGGTGTCGCGCCGCCATCGCTGGAACACGATCGGCAAACTGGCGAAACAGCGGGCGGACGAGCAGGGCGTTCGCGTGCTGGTCGTGGTGTCGGCGCTGTCCGGCGTCACCAACGAGCTGACCGCCATCGCCGACGGCGCGGCCGACAGCGCCGAGCGCGTGGCGAAACTGGAACAGCGCCACCGCGAGTTCCTCGCCGAACTGGAGCTGGATGCCGACGCCGTGCTGGGGGACCGCCTGGCGGCGCTGCGCAACCTGCTGGTCGATGCGCGTGCCGCGACCCGCACGCTGGACTGGCAGGCCGAGGTGCTGGCGCAGGGCGAGCTGCTCTCGTCCACCCTCGGCGTGGCCTATCTGCGCGCGCAGGGGCTGGATTTCGGCTGGGTGGACGCCCGCCACTGGCTGCAGGCGAACTTCCTGCCCAACCAGAGTCCGTGGGCGCAACGACTGTCGGTGTCGTGCAACACCGCGCCGGACCAGGACTGGCGCCGCGCGTTCGCAGGCCAGCCGACGACCATGCTGCTGACGCAGGGTTTCATCTCCCGGCATGCCGATGGCGGCACCGCCATCCTCGGGCGCGGTGGTTCGGATACCTCCGCCGCCTACTTCGGCGCATTGCTGGGTGCGCAGCGCGTTGAGATCTGGACCGATGTGCCCGGCATGTTCAGCGCGAACCCGCGCGAAGTGCCCGATGCCCGACTGCTGACGCGGCTGGATTACTACGAAGCGCAGGAAATCGCGACCACCGGCGCGAAGGTGCTGCACCCCCGTTCCATCAAGCCCTGCCGCGACGCCGGCGTGCCCATGGCGATCCTCGATACCGAGCGCCCGGACCTGCCGGGGACCACCATCGACGGCAATGCCCTGACCGTGCCGGGCGTAAAGGCCATCAGCCGCCGCAACGGCATCGTACTGGTGTCGATGGAAGGCATCGGCATGTGGCAGCAGGTCGGCTTCCTGGCCGACGTGTTCGCCCGTTTCAAGAAGCATGGCTTGTCGGTGGACCTGATCGGTTCGTCGGAGACCAACGTCACCGTGTCGCTGGACCCCAGCGAGAACCTGGTCAGCACCGACGTGCTGGCCGCGCTGTCGGCCGACCTGGCCGAGATCTGCCGGGTGAAGGTGATCGCGCCATGCACGGCCATCACCCTGGTCGGGCGCGGCATGCGCTCGCTGCTGCACAAGCTGTCCGACGTCTGGGCGATGTTCGGGCGCGAACGCGTGCACCTGATCTCGCAGTCGTCCAACGACCTCAACCTGACCTTCGTGATCGACGAGGCCGATGCCGAGGGCATGCTGCCGCTGCTGCACGAGGCCCTGATCGACAGCGGTGCCATGCCGACCGACGAGGCCAGCGTGTTCGGTCCCAGTTGGCGCGAAATCAACGGGGCCGTGCGCCATCGCGGCGTGCGCTGGTGGAGCGCATCCGCTGCGCGCAGGCACCTGCTGTCGCTGGCGCAGGCGGGCACACCCCGCTACGTCTACAACCTGGACGTGGTGCGTGCCCGCGCCCGCGCACTGGCGGGCATCGCCGCGGTCGACCGGCGTTTCTTCGCGATCAAGGCCAACTCGCATCCCGACATCCTGCGGACGCTGGTGGAGGAGGGCTTCGGCCTGGAATGCGTCTCCCGCGGCGAGCTTGAGCGCGTGTTCGAGGTGGCGCCTTCGCTGCCGATGGAGCGCGTGCTGTTCACGCCCAGCTTCGCACCGCGCGAGGAGTACGCCTTCGCCCTGGAGCGCGGCATCAATGTCACGCTCGACAATGTGGAAGCGCTGCAGCACTGGCCGGAGGTGTTCCGCGGCCGTCGCCTGTGGCTGCGGGTGGACCTGGGGCGCGGCGACGGCCACCACGACAAGGTGAAGACCGGCGGCAAGACATCCAAGTTCGGCCTGCCGCTGGTGAAGCTCGAGGAGTTCCTGTCCGCCGCGCGTGCGCTGGACGCGCGCGTCGTCGGCCTGCACGCGCACCTGGGCAGCGGCGTGGAAAGCGCGCAGCACTGGAACCAGATCGCCGACGAGCTGGGCGGGCTGGCGGACCAGATCGGCACCATCGAGACCATCGACATCGGGGGCGGACTGCCCATCCCCTATGCGGAAACGGACGAGCCCTTCGATCTGGCGGCCTGGGGCGAAGGCCTCGCGGCGATCAAGGCGGCGTATCCCGGTTATCAACTGGTGATCGAGCCGGGTCGCTATCTGGTGGCCGAATGCGGGGTGCTGTTGGGCCAGGTCACCCAGGTGGTGGAGAAGCTGGGCATCCGCCGGGTGGGCAGCGATGCCGGCATGCACACGCTGATACGCCCCGCGCTGTACGACGCCTGGCACGATGTGGCCAACCTGTCGCGGCTGGATGATGCGGAACAGGAAGCGTTCGATGTGGTGGGTCCGATCTGCGAATCCAGCGACATCTTCGGCAAGCGTCGCCGGCTGCCGTCGGCGACAGCCGAGGGCGACGCGCTGCTGTTCTCCGACGCGGGTGCCTACGGCTACGTGATGGCCAGCCACTACAACCTGCGCGGCCTGCCGGCGGAAGACGTGATGGAAGGAGTGCCCGGCGATGTCGCCGCGGACTGAATTCATCGTGTCCAGCCTGATGGCCGCTGCGGCACTGACCGTCGCGGTCGTGTTGCTCATGGACGCGGACCGCCGCACGCCCGGAATGGCGGAGCTGGCATCCGCGTTGCGCCTTCTGCCGGCCACGGTGCTGGCGGCCGGGTTCGGCGCGTGGTCCGTCACCCGCTGGCATGCGCGTGCCAGCGCGGCCGGACGTCAATGGAAGGCCGGCGGCATGGCGCTGCGCGTTCTGCTGGCGATCTTCCTGCTGCTGCCGTTCGCGATCGCCGTCTGGGCGGTAGTGGCCACCGGCATCGACCAGCTGGCGGCCAGCCGGCCGGCAGGATTCGCGGAGGCGCTGGCCTGGTTGCCTGTCATCATCTTCTACGGTTCCCTGGCGGCCGTGCTGCTCGGCGCCGTACCGCTGTTCGTTCTTGAATACTTCGCCTGCCGCCGCTACCTGCGCCGCCAGGCCGTTCCTTCCACGGATCACGCATGACGACTTTCGACAAATCCAGCATCCGCGCCTTCCGTTTCGTCCGCTGTTCCTTCGATGCGGAGACCGGCGTCGCGCGGTTGGTGTACGCCTTCGACGAAGGCCCCGAGCTTACAGAGACCGTGACGATCCCGGGCGCACCGTTCGCGCTGGACGCCACTCGCGCACAGGCGGTCGAGCACGCCGTCCGGCTGCTGCACTTGATCACCGGCGTCAGTTACTACAAGGCGGCGGTGCCGCACGAGATCCGCATCGAGGGCTATGCCATCGACGCCGCCACCGCGGTGCTGTTGGAGCAGGTCTACGTGCACGGCCTGGGCGAGTTTGCGTATCGCAATGGCTTGAGCCTGCACGGTCGTGTGCGCTTCCCGGTTGCGGCGCAGGCGCCGGCACCGGCGGCCGCGGCCGGATTGCGCGAGCATGCGCTGGTCGCCATCGGCGGCGGCAAGGATTCGCTGGTCAGCATCGAGGCGCTGCGTGGCGCGGGCGTCGAGCAGACCGTCACCTGGATCGGTGGTTCGCAACTGATCGCCGCCTGCGCGGCCCGTACCGGCCTGCCGACGCTCAACATCGGCCGCGCGCTGGCGCCGGAGCTGTTCGAGTACAACCGCCAGGGCGCATGGAACGGGCATATCCCGGTCACCGCAATCAACTCAGCGATCATGGTCCTGGCGGCGCTGTTGCACGGCGTGGACCAGGTGGTGTTCTCCAATGAGCGTTCGGCCAGCTACGGCAGCATGATCCCGGGCACTGGCGAGGTGAACCACCAGTGGTCGAAGGGCTGGGCGTTCGAGAGCGCCTTCGGCGCGTACGTGCAGTCGCACGTCGCCGCCGACCTGCAGTACTACTCGCTGCTGCGGCCGCTGTCGGAGTTGGCGGTGGCGCGGCAGTTCGCCCGCACCGATCATTACGACGCGCATTTCTCCAGTTGCAACCGCAATTTCCATCTGCTGGGCGAGCGTCCCACCAACCGTTGGTGCGGCGTGTGCCCGAAATGCCACTTCGTGTTCCTCGCGCTGGCGCCGTTCATGCCGAAGCCGCGCCTCGTCGGCATTTTCGGCCGCAATCTGTTGGACGACGCGAACCAGGCCGGCGGCTTCGACGCCTTGCTGGAGTATCAGGACCACAAGCCTTTCGAATGCGTCGGTGAAGGCCAGGAATCGCGCGCGGCGATGGCCGCGCTGGGTGACCGGCCGGAGTGGCGCGAGGATGTGATCGTCGCGCGTTTCAACCGGGAGATCCGCCCGCAACTCGATGCGTCTGAACTGGTCGTGGCGCCGTTGCTGGAAATCGGTGGCGAGCACCGCATTCCCGCTGCGCTGTGGGAGCGCCTGCGTGCGAATTTCGCAGCTTGAGGGTCGGCGTGTCGCGCTGTGGGGCTGGGGACGTGAAGGCCGCGCCGCGCATCACGCCGTGCGTGTGCGGCAGCCCTCGCTGCCGCTGACGCTGTTCTGCAACGTACAGGAAGCCGCGGACGCCGCGGCGCTGGGCGACCCGCTGCTGTCGGTGGAGATCGAAGCGGGCGCCGAACGCCTTTCCGCGTTCGAGATCGTCATCAAGTCGCCCGGTATCAGCCCCTGCACCCCCGCGGCAGTGACCGCGGCCGCGGCAGGCACCCGCTTCATCGGGGGCACCGGCCTGTGGTTCGGCGAGCACGCGGGCGACGACGGTGTGGTCCCGCATACGTTCTGCGTCACCGGCACCAAGGGCAAGAGCACGACCACCTCGCTGCTCGCGCATCTGCTGCGTGCGGCGGGAAAGCGCACCGTCCTGGCGGGCAATATCGGTCTGCCGATGCTGGAGGTGCTGGATCCTCGGCCGGCGCCGGACGAATGGGCCATCGAACTGTCCAGCTATCAGACCGGCGATGTCGCCGACAGCGGCGCACGCCCGGACGTGGCGATCGTCCTGAACCTGTTCCCCGAGCACCTGGACTGGCACGGCAGCGAGGCGCGTTACATCGAGGACAAGCTGAAGCTCGTCACGGACGCACACCCGCGAATCGCCGTGCTCAACGCCGCCGATCCGCGGCTGGCCCCATTGGTGCTGCCGCACAGCGACGTACGCTGGTTCAACCGTGCCGACGGTTGGCACCTGCGCGAGGACGATCTGTACCGGGGCGACATGTTCGTCATGGACACCCGCCCGCTGCCACTGCCGGGACGCCACAACCGGAGCAACCTGTGCGCCGTGCTGACGGCGCTGGAGGCGCGGGGCATCGATGCGCTGCCGCTGGCCGCGCAGGCGCAGTCGTTCCGTCCGCTGCCCAACCGTCTGCAGACGATGGGGACGCGCGACGGCATCACCTGGGTCAACGATTCCATCAGCACCACGCCGCACGCCACGCTGGCCGCGCTGGACTGCTTCGCGGGACGCCGCATCGCGCTGCTGGTCGGCGGGCACGACCGGGGTGTGGACTGGTCCGATTTCGCGGCGCACATGCGCCACGACGCGCCGGCCACCCTCATCACGATGGGCGTCAATGGCCCGCGCATCCACGCGTTGCTCGCACCGGTGGCGCAGGAGGCGGGGTTCACGCTGATCGGCGTCGAGACGCTGCCGGAGGCGATGACGGCCGCGCGCGGGGCGCTGGGCGGCGAGGGCGTGGTGCTGCTGTCGCCCGGCGCGCCCAGCTTCGGTCAGTACAAGGACTACGTCGCGCGTGGCCGCCATTTCGCGGAGCTGGCCGGATTCGATCCGGACGCGATCACGGCGATCCCGGGCCTGGGTCTCGCCTGAGCCATCGCGTGAATCCATTCGCAGGGAGGCGGCGTAGACTGGTTCCTCAGCCTGCCCACACGAGGAGCCCGCCATGCGTTGCCGACTGCTGCTGCCTGCAGTGTTCTCGCTTCTCTGGTCGCCCGCCCTGTTCGCCGCGCCCATCGCCAAGCCCGTGGAATGGACGATCGGCGGCGACACCTTCGCCGGCGTCCTGGTCTATGACGATGCGGTCAAGCAACCGCGTCCCGGCCTGGTGATGGTGCCCAACTGGAAGGGCGTGAACGAGTCCGCCATAGAGAAGGCGCGCCTGGTCGCCGGCGACGACTACGTGGTGCTGGTCGCCGATGTCTACGGCAAGGGTATCCGTCCGAAGACCGATGCCGAGGCCGGCCCGGTGGCCACCGCGATGCGTGCCGATCGACCGAAATTGCGTGCCCGTGTCCAGAAGGCGGTCGAGGTGCTGAAGCAACAACCCGGAACGCTGGTCGACGTGACCCGCATCGGCGCATTCGGTTACTGTTTCGGTGGCAGCACGGTGCTGGAACTGGTCCGCGCCGGCGATGCGTTGTCGGGCGTGGTCAGCCTGCATGGCGGACTCGCCACCGACCTGCCCGCTGCCGGTCCGGTGAAGTCGCCCGTGCTGGTGCTCAACGGCGGCGACGACACCTATGTTTCGGTTGCGGAAATCACCGCGTTCCAGGACGAGATGCGCAAGGCGGGCGCCGATTGGCAGTTCGTCAGTTTCGGCGGTGCGGTTCACTGCTTCGCAGAATCCGATGCGCAGAATCCGCCGGGTTGCGTCTACCACGCACCCTCGGCCCGACGCGCCTACCGGATGATGGCGGACTTCTTCGAGGACGTGTTCGCGAAGTGAGGTGGAGCGCGGGTCAGTGCCCGCGTTCCACCGCATAGCGGGCCAGGCCGCGCAGCGCGGCCAGCGCATCGGATTCGGGCAGGCCATCGAGCGCCTGTTCGGCCATCGCCGCGTAGTGGCGCGCACGCTCGCGGCTGTAGTCCAGCCCGCCGGTCGCACGGATGGCGGCCAGCACCTCGGGCATGGCGCCCGCGTCGCCTTCCTGCACGATGGCACGCAGGCGCTCGGCGGTGGCCGTATCGGAATGACGGATCGCGTGGATCAGCGGCAGCGTGGCCTTGCCCTCGGCCAGGTCGTCGCCCAGGTTCTTGCCCAGCGCCTCGGCATCGGCCGTGTAGTCGAGTACATCGTCGGCGATCTGGAAGGCATAGCCCAGCGCCATGCCGTAGTCGTACAGGCGGCGCTGGATCCCCTCATCCGCGCCCGACGCCATCGCGCCCAGCCGGGTGCCCGCGGCGAACAGCACGGCTGTCTTGCGCTCGATCACGCGCAGATAGGCGGCTTCATCGGTATCCGGGTTGTGGACGTGCAGCAGTTGCAGCACCTCGCCCTCGGCGATGCGGTTGGTGGTGTCGGCCAGCAGGCGCATGACGTCCATCCGGTCCAGCTCCACCATCAACTGGAAGCTGCGCGAATACAGGAAGTCGCCTACCAGCACGCTAGGCGCGTTGCCCCACAGGGCATTGGCCGTGCTGCGACCGCGGCGCAGGTCGGATTCGTCCACCACGTCGTCGTGCAGCAGGGTGGACGTGTGGATGAACTCGATGATGGCCGCCAGCTGGTGGTGGTCCGGCGTGGTCGGGCCGCAGGCCTGGCCCGCCAGGACCACCAGCATGGGCCGCAGGCGCTTGCCGCCGGCGGAAATGATGTGGTCGGCGATCTGGTTGATCAGCACCACGTCCGAGGCCAGGCGCGCCCGGATCAGGGCATCGACGGCGGCCATGTCGGCCTGGGCGAGCGACTGGATGCCGGGCAGGGCGAGGGCGGTGCGGAGGGGTTCGACGACGGACATGGGGCGACGGGCCGGAAAGTCACGCAATTATAGGGTCTTGGGTGCGGCAATGCCCTACAGGCGCGTGGGCCGGCGGCCGATGGCGAAGGCCAGGCGGGTATACTCCACTGGTCTTTGCCCGCGCTCGGCGGGCATCCCTGAACGGATATCGATATGGCCCGCGGCATCAACAAAGTCATCCTGGTCGGCAACCTCGGCAACGACCCCGAAACCCGCTACACCCAGGGCGGCATGGCGATCACCCGGATCAGCCTGGCCACCACCAGCGTGCGCAAGGACAAGGACGGCAACCAGCAGGAGCGCACCGAATGGCATCGCGTGGTGTTCTTCGGCAAGCTCGGCGAGATCGCCGGCGAATACCTGCGCAAGGGCAGCTCGGTGTACGTCGAAGGTTCGATCCGCTACGACAAGTACACCGGCCAGGACGGACAGGAGAAGTACTCCACCGACATCATCGCCGACGAGATGCAGATGCTCGGCGGCCGTGAAGGCGGCGGTGGCGGCGCGGGCGGAGATCGCCCGGCGCGGGCCCCGCGCCAGGACTACGGCAACCAGGGCGGCGGCCAGCGCCGGCCGGCGCCTGCCCCGGCCTCGCAGCCGGCGCCGATGGACGACTTCGCGGATGACGATATTCCGTTCTAGGACCTACCTCAGAATCTTATGTTGCATTTCATCAGAGGCCCGCTTTTTAGCGGGCCTTCTGATTCTAAGGCGTGACTTTTTCTATTATACGGTCTAGGTTATAGCTACCGTGACGCAAATGTTGCGAATAGAGGTCGTCCATGAGCGTGCGTGACTTCTCGATCCCATTTGTCGTTTTTCCCGATGGCGAGCGATTTCCAATGCTGGTCGATGCCACGGGATCACCAAATTGGTACTCGACGCTGTTCGCGACAACGCAACTTCGAAATTCCAGTCAAGCCGCCAATACGATTCACGCCGCGCTTTCTTCGGTTAGACATCTCTTTACGTGGGCGGAGCAGAACGCAATTGATATCGAGGAGCGCTTCGCATCACGTGAGTATCTGACTTTCGGTGAAATTGAGGCGCTCTCGGCACATGCGCAGAAGCGGGTCTCTGAGACCGAACAGGGTGCTGGTGTAGTCATTCAAATGCATGTCAGCCCAAATCGAGTTGGGGCGCGATTCAATTCGCCAGTTAAGAGAGTGTCGTCTAAAACACAGTACAACCGCCTCTCATACATGGCGGAATACCTGGAATGGTTTGCTATATACGTTCTCGAACGTGAATCCCGGAATGTTGATGCAGATACTCTAAAAGCAATCAAGCTGATGAGTAGCAGAATTCATTCAAAGCGGACAAGAAGAAAAAAATCAATAGTCAATGCAAAAAAAGGGCTGAGCAAAGAGGGTCAATTTGAACTACGTAATGCAACGCGCGTTGGCTCTGGCAAGAATCCTTTCACTGGTGCAGTCCAATCAAGAAACGAACTGATCGTCAATTTATTCGCTTTGGGTTTGCGCTCTGGAGAGCTGCTTGCGCTGCAGGTCCAAGATTTTGATTTTCAGAAGAACGAAGTTCTGGTGGCGCGAAGACACGATGACAAGAGTGATCCAAGGGCAAGGCAACCGGTCGCGAAGACTCGTGACCGAGTGCTTCCGATGACTGAAGCGCTCTCTCGTAAAGTCTACGAATATATCATGGCAGTCCGCAGGAGTTTTCCGGCGGCGAAACGACATAAGTTTCTGCTGGTGACCCATCAAGCAGGGCCATATCAGGGCGCTCCGTTGTCCGCGAAAGGGTTGGGAAAAATATTCCGGGTTATCAAGAGTGTTAGTTCTGATGCTCTGAAGGATCTGTCTCCACATGTGTTGCGTCATACTGCAAATGATGAGCTATCAGAGCTAATGGATGAGGCTCATGTTAAGCCGGCCGATGAAGAAAAGATGCGCTCATACATGATGGGCTGGCGCGAAGGATCGGGTACTGCAGCGACATATATCAGGAGGCACACGCAGAAGAAGGCTCGCGAAGCATCCCTCAAGCTGCAGCAGAGAATCGGAGGTAACAATGATTCCGAAAAATGATGAGAGGGACAAGGGCTCGATTTTATCTCGCGAGGGTTACGAGATCAGCATAGTTAGCTCAAGATGGAGGCTCTCTCGCGACGTAATCGTTGGGCTTGAGTGGGTAGCGGATCTCTTGGATGAGAGGCTGCAAGAGAGCTATATTTCCTTGATGGCACATTACGCTGCCAAATTTGCGCCAGGGACTACCGAAGCAGCTAACTCGTCCTTCAAGGCGTTCGCGAGACACGTGGTTTCAAGTCGTGGTGCTATCGGCGTGATAACGCCTTATGACCTTATCAATTACCGTAGCGCAATCGGTGCGACTGCTGAGCCGCGTCTGGGAGTTCTCGGGACACTACTCAAAATTTGGTCGAATCTCGATCTGCCGGGAGTGGATGGCGAGGTGCTGGAATTGCTGGAAGGCTGGCGAATAAAAGGTTGGCGCAAGGGTGTGGCTGTGCAGACCATGTGTCCGCTAACAGGACCACTAAGTGAGCTCGAGTACGAGGCACTCTGCTTTAGTTTGGTCGACGCCTTTGAAACAGATAAAATTAGTCTTGAAGAATTCGTTCTAGTCGATTTATTCATCGCTACTGGGCGAAGGCCGGTTCAGTTGGGTGATCTGAAGGTGCGGGACATCATATGCGCGGACAATGATGTCGAGGTGAAAGAAGTAATCCTGAATGTGCCAAGGCGAAAGCAAGGAGATCCGTGGCGCACTGAGTTCAAGCCTATTTATTTGACTCCCGACAAGGGGGTGGCAGTCCAATTGCTTGTAGAAGAAAGCATTACAAAATTTCGACATAAATATCCGTTCATTATTAATGAAGATGTCGGGGATATTCCATTATTTCCCAGTTGGAGAAAGGTCGCGGCTGTGGCCGAAGAATCATCCGATCTTGTTGTGAGATTGCTGCCAACTGAGATGTTTCATCTAAATACCTCTACGATCAGTTATCGTCTTGAAACCATCATTGAAAGCCTCGATGTCTCATCAGAGAGGACAGGAGAGCGCCTTCGCGTTTTCCCTCTTCGCTTACGTCGGAACGTCGCAACTAGAGCGGCGAGACAGGGATACGGGACGGTAGTTATTGCCGAGTTGCTCGACCATACGGATGACCAGAATGCCAGGGTGTACACAGAGAATGTTCCCGAGCATGTAGATGCGATCAACGAGGCAGTGGCTAGGCAGTTGGCGCCAATCGCCCAGGCGTTCTGTGGAATTCTCGTGGATCACGAATCTCATGCCATTAGAGGTCAGGATCCAGCCAGCCGAATTAGAGCTGACAATGGCACTGGAGTGGGTACATGCGGAATGCATGGTTTCTGTGGCGCGCTAGCTCCGATAGCTTGCTATACATGCAAAGCTTTTCAGCCTTGGCTAGATGGGCCCCACCAAGAAGTAATGGATGGACTCCTGTATGAGCGCGAGAGAATTTGTGAGCTGACGAGGGATGAATCGATGGCCGCAATCAACGATCGTACGGTTGTTGCCGTGGCAGAAGTGATTCGCCGTTGCGAGGAGAGGCGGAGGGAGTTGGACGCTGAGGTGGTGAATGGCTGAAATATTTCACTTCAGTTCTCGCGCGGATCTCGACGCCGCGGATACTTTAGATCTCTTCATCCAACGCTGCCGAGAAGATCTCAAGGTCTTCGGCCGTGATCTCGACTGGGAAGCTAATTACTGGACTCAGGCAGGCGTTGCGTTCGGAAACATCGACCATAAGGCGAGGGTACTTAAGGATGAGCATGTCCTGCGGAAACCCTTCTTGGATTTCGCCAAAGCGTACTTCCGCTACCAACAAGGACATAAGCCAACCGGTGCAAAGAATGAGATGCGTGCGCTGAAGGCCCTTGAGCGAGCATTGATAGAGCGTACCGGGGGGGCATGTGTGTCTGAAGTCGACCATGGCACATTTGATCTTGCTGCTGTTCTGGCTCGTGATGCGTACTCTCCTGGGATGAGCTATCACGCAGGTCGGGAACTAGAGCGTCTAGCAAGATTTCTCGTTAAGTTTCGTTTAATTTCGCGTCAACTTCAGTGGGTAAGCCCCATCCGGCGCCCCGTGGATACGGTCAGAACTGGAAAGACTGCGCGTGCAGAACGAGAACGGAAGCTGCCTTCCGATGAGGCTCTGGATGCACTCGCAGAGATATTTTCACGAAATCCTGATTGCAATCGCGACATTTTCACAACGAGTACAACGGCGTTACTGCTTAGCGCGCCATCTCGCGTTTCAGAGGTGCTGGCTTTGAGTGTCAACTGTGAGGTTGATGAGCCCAAGGCTGATGGAACGCGTGCTTATGGGTGGAGGTTCCTTCCGGGGAAAGGTGCTGCACCCATGATCAAGTGGATTCCTGATGCCATGGTCTCTGTGGCAAAAGAGGCGATACGTAGAGTCCGCATCCTAACAGCGGATGCGCGCTGGCTGGCCCGCTGGCTGGAAGATAGGCCAACAGAGTTTCCTCGGCATACTCTTTGCCCTGACGTCTCTGAGGATGCGCCGCTAACTCGTGTTGAAGCGGCGCGAGCAATAGGCATTGATACCGAAGATGACAAGTACCGCTCCAGTGAATTGACTCGCCTTGGCCTTTCACGTGTCGATGGTGGAAATACACTGAGATCGTTGAATGTATGGGTGCGATCACAGCTTCCTGAAGACTTCCCTTGGTATGACCGAAGTCGAGGAATTCGGTTCGCGGATGCCCTGTACTGCATGACGGCTAGGCGGCTTGACACCATTCGAAGGACATCTCCAGTTATCCTCTGGAAGGTTACGGCCAACATTCTAAACAGTGATCTGTGTTCTCGCGAAGTCGGACGAGCACAGCTTGCTCCATCAATTTTCGACAGGCACGGCTTTAACACAGGTCTGCGTTCCCGGCTGAAGATAACGTCTCATCAGTTTCGCCATTTGCTTAACACGCTGGCGCAGCGAGGAGGGCTTGGTCAGGCGGAAATTGCAAGGTGGTCGGGTCGCGTTGATGTAGGTCAGAATCGCGATTACGATCATATGTCAGAGTTTGAGATCGTTGACATGCTTAGGGCGCATGATCCTTCGCTTCGACTGGATCAATCACTGCGAGAGCTTGTTGATGAGATTTCCAAGAAGCTTCCAATAACTCGGGAAGAATTCGAGCTGCTCGTAATCCCGACGGCGCATATTACGGAATACGGGTACTGCGTCCACGATTACGTGATGTCACCATGTCAGCGTTATCGTGATTGCTTGAACTGCAGCGAGCAAGTGTGCATTAAAGGCGATCACAGGATTTCCAGGCTGAAGCAGCGCTTAGAACTGATCCGTCAGCTCATCGCTCGCGCGGAAGCGGAGATCGCTGATGGTGTCGCCGGTGCGGATCGATGGTATGAGATTCACAAGCTGACGGAGTCTAGGCTCAGTGAGCTGATCGCGATTATGGAGGATCCGTCCGTCCGAGATGGAACGATTATTCGTTTGCGTAACGAAGCTGAGTTCAGTCCACTGCGGCGGGCTCTTAACATCAAGCTTTTGGGTGGGGCTCAGGCGCTTGGGCCGGCGTGCTCTAGTCTTAAGCTGGCGGGGAAGTATTGATGGGTAAGCACTTGTCTGATCGCGACATCGATAAGGTAGTCGGAGTGCTAGACGGGTGGCGCGATGAGCTCACATGGGAGTTGCTGTGCTCTGCCTGCCATAGTGTGATTGGAACGACGCCTGTGCGCCAGACTCTTTACCGAATCGAGCGTATTAGACACGCATACCTAGCCGCAAAGGAGCGCGTTAGGCATAGCGCTGGGAATTTGCCAATCCCTGCCTCTTTACGGATAGCGGCTGAGCGTATTGCGCGGCTTGAAAGCGAGAACCAAAGACTGAAGCGAGAGCAGGCCGCCCTGCTGCATCAGTTTGTTGTGTGGCAGTACAACGCCCATGTTAAGGGCCTTACAAACGTTGACTTGAATAGAGCGTTGCCAACCATTGATCGAGGTAAAACCGAAGTAGATTAGGCCTTAAGGCCCGAAGTTTTGGGGATTCATGGCTGGTTTCCGACTCGAATCTACCTCACGCGCAACAGGTCGCTCCACTTCGTCGTATTCGCAGGCGACAATGCCCGCAGCGTGGGGCGCCAAAGCACTTCCTTCGTACCACGCCGGCTCTCTTGTGGACTGACGCCACCTACGCGCCAGCCGACGGTGCCGACACCCATGGTCCCGCGGCCCCATTTGGCGTTGATCTTATCCAACACCGCCATGGCGCGTTCGGCTTTTTCATCGGGCCCGAAGAAGAGATCCGCTTGTCGAGCGTCGGCGCACACAAGATCGGTCAGGCCAACGCCGCCGCGCTTGAAGGCTTGCGCATTGCGACGCTTGCCCGCCTGATCCATGATCGACTTGGCCAAGAACCGGACAGCCCGCAGCACTTCTGCCGTGTCCTGAGTAGGGAAGGGGAAGGGCGACGTCCCCCCGGTTTTGAGTAGCAGGCCGATTTGGAGTCCAATCCCCAACGAGACGGAGATTGGACGTGAAGAAGCGGTTTACCGAAGAGCAGATCATCGGCTTCCTGCGTGAGGCCGAGGCCGG